>Ga0209793_1000134_pt1 | contig 133461 bp, 138 predicted proteins | sample EBPBio122009_DNA_FD_185863 | JGI IMG/M metagenome (GOLD analysis project Ga0209793, IMG submission 185863) | Wastewater treatment Type I Accumulibacter community from EBPR Bioreactor in Madison, WI, USA - Reactor 1_2/2/2009_ DNA (SPAdes) (version 2) | ecosystem: Engineered > Bioreactor > EBPR...
ACCGCTTCGGCCACCGCCGGCCGGCACCGCCGAAACTGCCCACCGCCGCGTGGATCAACCAACCCTCACGGGAGGCCCTCATACAAAGCGCCTGACCGCAGATGTCTCAAACGGCTTGACACCTTCCCAGCACCGTCGGGTACAGCAACCCACCCGTCGAGTTGGGCCACTTCTCGTGGTGGGTGTAAGCGACGATCTGGTAGATGTCGGCCCGCGACACCTTCACTCGGTGGCGGTCAGCCACAACCGTCACCTCGTCGTCGGGTTCGTGGTCGCTGGGCAGTGCGTCCTTGTACTTCGTGTCCAGCAACAGAGTTGACTGGCCGTCGATGCTCAGCACCAGGTCGGGATCAACCTTCGATGACCGTAGTCGCTTGCCGCTACCGTCGTAGATACGTGCGCTGCCAACGGAACTCGGGGCCAACGTCAGTCCAGGTGCCGAGTCGATCACGCCTCGCAGCGCCTCCTGAAACAGCGTCGGCATGTCCCACATGAACGAGGTCGTGGTCATCGTCGAGGCGAGCTCATTGCCGAGAAGATGACCCTGTGCAGTCCGATCTCGGAGTGCCGGTGCTCGTGGTTGTAGTAGGTGAAGAACGTCTCGCCGAACGCGCGGGCGTCGGCCCGCAGGATCGCGCCACGCTCACCACGGTCCGCCGCGTCGTACTCCTCCAGGGTCCGCGCCTTGTACTCCGCGGTGAACATCCGGCGCTTGGGCTGGTCAGCTCTCGGGGTCACCACCCCATCATCGAGGCTGGCGGCATCAGCCAACGTCATGGTCATCAGGTGTCTCGCTTCTCCGCCCCGTGCACAGGGAAGGAAATCAGAAGGGGTGTCTCACCTCAGCCTGACGCACAGGGCGACCGAACAGGCCGCGATGAAAACCCTCTACCTGGTCACCCGCTCACTAGACCCCAAAGGCCTCGACCAGGCACGATGGGTCACCAGGTGGAAGCCGGCCCTCAACGCCTTCGCCGTCACATTCAAAGACCGGATGCCCGCGGCGGAGAACCTGTAGTAACAAACACCCAATGCCAGTTACACCGTTCGTCGGGCAGACCCACGCAGGAGCGTCGACGAGACGTGCTGAGAAGTGGTTCCAGTCGAGCACTAGGACACCGGCTACAGGCATGGCGATAGGTCAGGAACGGCGTCGCTCCCTACGCAGGAGGGAGCGCAGAGTCTCGGCGTTCGCGTAGCCGACCCGTAGCGCGATCTCGGCGGAGGTGAGGTCCGTGGTTGCTGAGAGGTGCCGAGCTCGTTCGATGCGAAGCCGTTGGACGAAGCCGAGCGGAGTGAGGTTGAGCGCCGCACGGACTCGTCGTTCGAGGGTGCGCCGGCTGGTGCCGAGCGACTGCGCGACGAAGGCGACGTTGAACGGTTCGTCCAGGCGGGCGCGCACGAAGCGTTCGAACTCGACGACGATCGGGTCCTCGTGCCGGAGATGTTCGTAGGCGACGAAGGCCGCCTGCGACGGACGCTCGTCGATGATGAGGAGCTTGGCGACATGTTGGGCCAGGTCGGGGCTGATCGATCGTACGAGTGAGAGCGCGAGGTCGATGTGGGCGAACGCGGCGCCGGCGGTGACGAGGTTCCCGTCGACCACGACCATGGTGTCGAGATCGAGGTCGACGGTCGGATAGCGCTTCAGGAACTCCGGCCCCAGGAACCAGCTGGTCGTCGCCCGCCGATGATGCATCCGTCCGGTCTCGGCGACAGCGAACACGCCGGTGCACGCCGCGGCGATCCGGGTGGTCGCGTCGTCGAGGCGCCCGAGCGAGGCGATGACCGAACGAGCATCTCGGCTCTGGAGGGCGTCGTTGGTAGCGGCGGCCGTGAGGGTTCCAAGCGCAGGGACGACGACCACGTCGAACTCTGCGGACTCCGACAGCGGGTGGTCCACCGACAGGGTCATCGATGCCGTCGTGGTCACTCTCCGTTTCGGTCCGAGGATGGCGAGTTCGATCGGGTCGATCCGCGGGTCGACATCGCCGCGGGCTCCGTCGGCCACCCGCACGATGTCGATGACCGACGCGACAGCCGAACCGAAGCAGCCGTCGATCGCGATCAGTCCGATACGCATGGCGCAAACAATAGCAATACTGCCGTATACGCCACTTCTCACATGCCCTTGCTCGTCATACGCTGAACTCGCTTCACCAAGAAACCTCGACACCTAGGAGAACCCCTCATGTCCACACCCGCATCACTTCCGTATGCCTTCGTCGCCAAGATCGTCGCGGCCGATGGACAGCACGACGCGCTCGCCGATCTGCTCGCCGGCGCTGTCGCGCTCGCCAACGAAGAAGTAGGAACGATTGTCTGGTTCGCGGTCAGGACCCACGCCGACACCTTCTGGATCTTCGATGCATTCCCCGACGAGGCCGCTCGCAACGCCCACGCCAACGGCGCCATCGTCGCAGCTCTGATGGCCAACCAGCACCTCCTCGGCGCAGCACCCGAGATCCTGGCGGCCGACGTCCTCGCGTCCAAGCTCCCGTAGCCCGCCAACGCACGAGACGATCGCGCCCCGCCGAGCCGTCGCCAGGTCGCGACGCAACGCCACGCTGCGTTGCCGAGCGGTGCGAGGTCTATCGGACACGGACAGGATGCCGGCCGCGAGCGCTCAGCCGGCGAGTCTTCCGTCGCAGAGGAGAGCGACGTCGGTGTCGGGCAGAGCCGTGAGGCCAGCGCATCGCGCGACCACCAGAACCGAACCGCCCCTGCCCTGCGTTTCCGCAGGTCAGGGGCTGTTCGCCGGAGCCGCCTGTCGGAATCGAACCGACGACCTAATCACGTCGGATTTGCGTCATCGCTTGATGCGCCCACTGGGCGAACGAGCCGCTGACCTGCGCAAACGCCGAGCGTGGGGGACGCCGCCATCCGGTGGTGACCGACGACGACCGACCAGTACCGACCGTTTCACCGGAGCTTGCGGCGGCGTCGAAGCCGAGCAAGCTCCATTCCTTTAGCTCACTGCGCCCTCCTCCTCGCCGGTCCCGTCGTCGTCGAAGACGTTTCAGGGGTCTTCTCAGATGACGGTGTAGGTCGGCCGGGCGCGTCGGTCCGCAGATACACGTCGAGGTCTCCCGACGACGGAGGTTCCTACGTCATCCATCCGAAAGACCTCGACGTGTCCGACGCTACCCCGCCGGCCGGCTTCGGCCGCCCTGACCTGAGCGCCTTCGCTCGACTCGACGGCCTCGGTCTGAGCGTGACCGGACAACGACGTGAACCGGATCGTGCGGTCCTCGCGTGCCGCGTGGTGGAACCAGATCAGTGGTGCCGACGGTGCGGCAGCGAAGGCGCTGCTCGTGACACCGTGATCCGGCGGTTGGCCCACGAGCCGCTGGGCTGGCGACCGACCGGGCTGGAAGTTGTAGTGCGCCGCTACTGCTGTGCCGACTGCGGACACGTGTGGCGCCAAGACACCAGCGCCGCGGCGGAGCCACGCGCGAAGCTCTCGCGCACCGGGCTGCGGTGGGCGCTGGCAGGGATCGTGGTCGCACACCTCACCGTCGCCCGTGTCGCCGAGGGTCTCGGGGTCGCGTGGGACACCGCCAACCGTCGGGCGACCACGCGGCGAAGCTCGTCGCATAGGTCTCGTTGCTCGTGGTGACATCGTTGAGCTTGCGTCCGGTGGCGCTCCACAACCCGACATTGTCTTTATAGGTGTCGGCGTAGTAGGCCGGGACGGTGCTGGCGATCTGCAGCCCGTTGGGTGACCATCCCATGTCGAGGACGTCCATACCCAGGTCCTTGATGAGCGCGCCGGTCGTGGCCGACCGGGTCTCGGCAGTCCAGCCTCCTCCGCCCCGGCCGCCGTCGTAATAGCCGTGCCACACCAGGATTTTGGTCCCGTCCGGATGCCAGTCGGCCCGCTCGAAGTAGTCCGAGACGGAGTCGCACTGGGCTCGCGTGAAGCGCACCGGCCGGCTGCCAGGAGCGACGTTTACCTTGAAGATGTCGGAGATGCAGTTGGTGAAACTGGTGAAGAGAAGGGCCTTGCCGTTGGAGGACCACGTGACGTCCTCATCACGGGCCGCTCCGAAGGTGAGGCGACGCGTGCCCGTCCCGGTGCTGGACATCAGATAGACGTCGGTGTTGCCGTTGACCTCCGCGGTGAAGGCGATTTTCGACTTGTCCGGAGACCATTCGGCGTTGAGGATGTCGCCGCGGTTCGTGAGTCGTTTCAAGCCGGTCTTGTCCGACTTGATCGTGAACAGGTTCCCACCCTTGCTCATGAGCAGGGTGGTCACGGCCGGGGCAGGAGCTGCGGTGGTGCTGCTCGCGAACGCGACTCCCGACGGAATCAGCGCCCCCCACGGCCACTGCTGAAATCACGGCCGACGTCGTGTGCCGCATTCTTGTGATCTGCATGTCGACCTCCGCGTTCTGGTAGGCGAGGCCCCGCCGGCCCCCGATCGAAACTAGACGGCGACAGTCAGGGCGGTCACGCACCCCAAACAGAGGACTGGGGGTTCACACGTTGTTCACACGGCGGCGAGGACCGGTTGTCGGTGGGAGTGGCTAGGTTCGGCCATGGACCATCGACGACAGGAGGAGACATGACATCCAATGCCCTCGACCCGGGGACCCGGCTCCAGTTGGCCATCGACGCCATGAGCGAGCAGGTGGACGCGATGCGCGACGCGGACTGGAGCAGCCCCTCGCCCTGCGACGGCTGGGACGGGAAGGCCGTGGTCGATCACGTGGCCGGCACCCTCACGGGCATCCTCGGGATGCTGTCGGGGGAGGACTACCGCGCATCGAAGTCCGATGCGAGTGCAACCGACTCTCCCGACGACGCCGCTCAGCTGTGGCGCGATCTCGCAGACCGGGCCCGTGTCGCCGCGGGAGATCTCGACCCGTCTCGGGAACTCTCCGGGCCGATGGGGCCGGGACCCGCGTCCATGGCGCTGGCGATCCCGACCCACGACCTGACCGTGCACGCGTGGGATCTGGCCGCCACCGGCGGGCGGCGCTGGGAGATCCCCGAGTCGCTACGCGCGGACCTGGACAACCTCGTGCGCAACACGCCCGAAGAGATCCTGCGCTCGCCTGGGCTATTCGGGCCCGAACTCGAACCGGCCCCGGACGCGAACCCCACCGAGCGGGTCATGGCGGTGCTGGGGCGCAGCCGGCCGACCTGACCCGGCGCTGCCCGGTTAGCACGCGAGATAAGCCGCGAGGGCGGCGAGGATCGAGCGGATGACCTCGGCACGTGCGGTGACCGTGGCGTCCGGCTCGAGGTGCTCGACGTGCAACGGCGCGGACCCGACCGCCTTGGTGATCCGGCGCTTCTCGACCTCCGGCAGGGAGAAGAAGGCTGTTTGCAAGACCATGCCGTTGAGAATCGAGGCGACTTCGGCTTTGCCGGGACCGGTCGTCATCTCGTGCGCCGCCAAGGCCGCCTCGAGCCACTCGTGGTCGTCCTCGTCGGCGTCCTCCATGTCGTCGGTGATCGCGTCATACAACATCTGAACCGCGCCCTGCACCCCGGGGAAGCTCTCTTCGCGTTCGTCGTAGGGCATGGCCGCCGCGCGCTCGATCAGGCGGTCGGCCTTTTCCAGGTCGGTAGCCGCGGCGACGAAAGCCTTCTGGAGCAGATTCTGGGCGCCGGTCAGCTTCGCCATGTATTCGGCGTTCAGCTGCTGCCCGGATGTGACCACCAGGCCGTCAAGGGCTCGCGGGGTGTCACCAAGCCAACGGTCGATGTCTTCCATGCCCCCAGCAGATCACATCGGCCGACCGGACTCAATCACGGAGGAAACCCGTTGAAGGACAAAGATTTCGGCGGCGTAGCTGCGGCGTGACCTGAGCGATTGACGGCTCGGGGTCACTCCGTGTGGTCGAGCACGTCCAGCCCGGGGATCCGCGTGAAGTCGCGCTGGTTGGCAGTCAGCAAGGCGGAGCCGGTGTTGAGCGCGGTGCAGGCGATGAGCAGATCCATGTTCGCGACTGGGGTGCCTTGCTTGGTCAGGACGGCGTGGATTCGAGCGTAGGTTCCGGCCAGTGGGCATCTGGAGTGATGACCGGAAGTTGACCCACAACTTTCATGACCCGGCGTCGCTCCGCGGCGGGATCGGCGTGCAACGCGGCGCCGGTGAGGAGTTCGCACAGGACAAAGACGCTGATGCCGAGGGTCTCGTGGGGATTGCGGGCGAGCCAGCGACGAGCTGGGCCCTGCTCATCGCGACGGCTCTCGCGGATCACATCCGCGAGAAAGGTGGTGTCGAGGTGGATCACCAGGTGGGCACCCGGACGGCGTGCAGGCGTCGGTCACGGATCGTGGCCTCGACCACGTCGAGGGTCCCCTCGGCTACGGCGTCATCGCCCATGTCGTCCAGAGTCGCGAGCAGGTCTGCGGCGGTCTCTCCTGGCGCCGGAAGGTACCGATGTCTCCCGGCGGGCACCACGGCGGATGCGTGGGACACGTGGGATATGCCCGCGGGCTACACGCAGCTGTTCCTCTGGGAGAAGCGCGCCGTCGCGTGGCGCGGGCAGTTGCTGCGGCTGTCGGCGGGCCACGCCTGGGGAAAGAGCGGCTCTGTGATCATCGCCGACGCGCAGGGGGCTCCGGTGCGATTCGGTACCACCTGGCCGATCCGGTTCGCCGTGCACGACGCTCTCGAGCTCTCCCGCCAGATCAATGGCGCTGTGCTGCTGGTCAACCGGCTGCGCGAAGTGTTCTGGCACTGAGGTGCGCAGTTGTCGAACTCACCCCGCCCGTTCACCTCTTCACGGTCGCCCGAAAACCCCTGCGGCTCCCGTACGTTGAACCGATGGCATGCATCCGCGTCGGCTTGTCCGGCTGGAGTTACAGCGAGTGGCGCGGCGACTTCTATCCCGAGGGGCTGCCGGCGCGCGAGCGATTGCGTTATGCCGCAACACGATTCCCCACCCTGGAAATCAACGCCTCCTTCTACTCGCTGAAGCAACCGCGTACGTATGCCGCGTGGCACGCCGAGGCGCCGGAGGTCACCTTCGCGGTGAAGGGTTCGAAACTCGTCACCCACAATCACCGGCTGGCCAATGCGGAGCAGGCGCTCGCCAACTTCTATGCCTCCGGGGTCCTCGCGCTCGGCGCCGGGCTCGGGCCGTTCCTCTGGCAACTGCCGCCGAGCCTGCGCTTCGACGCCGAGCGTGTCGAAGCGTTTCTTTCCGGATTGCCGCGCAGCACAACGGAACTCGCCGAGCAGGCCCGCCGGCACGACGACCGAGTCCCGGCCAAACGCGCCCTGACCGAACCCCACGCCGAGGCGCCGGTGCGGCATGCGCTCGAGCCACGGCATACCAGCTGGGCGGACCCGGCTGCGGCCGACCTCCTCGGGGCCTACGACGTGGCCATGGTCGTCTCCGACCTCGCCGACCGCTACCCGATGTTCGAGGTGGCGACCACGGACTTCGTCTATGTCCGGCTGCACGGGCATACCCGCCTCTACTACTCCAGGTATGCCGCGGCGAGCCTCGACGCGTGGGCGGACAGGTGCCGCCGCTGGGCCGTCGAAGGACGGGATGTGTTCGTCTACTTCGACAACAGCGCGGCCGGCAAGGCGCCGCACGACGCGCTGAAACTCATGGCCCGCCTGGCCGACCCTTCCGGCTGAGTCACGACAGCGACAGCCACCTGAGTCGCGAGTTGTGTTCAGCCATGTGGAGATCGACGCTCTGGGAGACCCGTGCGTGACGAGACTCCTGGGGAGCCTTTGGCGCTTCCCTGATCGTCGGGATCTAGTTCCTAGAATCGAGATATGACGCGGCGCTGGCAGATCGTGCGGGTCGAACTCGTGGGCGGGCGGGGGGAACGTTTCGACTACCCGCCGGGTCGCGTGCTGATCCTGCCGTCGGCGACGACCTTCGACCAGCTCGGCTTGGCGATCGACAACGCCTTCGCGCGGTGGGACCTGTCGCACCTGCGGACCTTCACCCTGGCGGACGACACCAGAGTCTCCGATGAGGAAATGGCTGACGATCTCGACTCCTCCCCGTTCGGCACCATCCCTCGCACGATGCTGCTCTCGGCCAAGGTCAAGGCGTCCGTCGCGACCGGCGAGCAGTTCGCCTATGTCTTCGACCTCGGCGACCAGTGGACCCACCTGTGCACCGTCGAGGGCACCGGCGATCCCGAGACTGTCTATGGCATTGTGCCGAATCTCCCTGTCCCCGTGTGGGGTTGGGGCACCATCCCCGACCAGTACGGTCGGCGGTGGGCCGACGACACGGGCGACGATGACGAGGCACCCGAGCCCCGGCACCCCAACCCCCTCACCGATCCGTGGCTGGCCAGCACCGGGCCGACGCCGGTGGTCGACATGGGGGCCGTCTGCGCCGCGACCGACGGGCCCGCCTTGATCGACGCGCTCACCGGAGTGGAACTCGACTCCGCGCTGCAGCAGATCGGTGATCACCTGCTCCGCACGTTCGCGGTGACCCCGCCCGGCCGTTGGGGGAGTCTTCAGTCGGTCATGCTCTCGATCCACGGCCGATTGATGTTGCGAGGCTGGGAGGGCGACGAGGCGCTCGCCGAGGAACTCCTCGCGCAACTCGACGGCAGTGACCTGCCGGGTCGGCCCGTCCCGGTCAAACTCGACGACCTCGACATCGCTCTCTCGGACCACAGTGCGGAATACCCGGGTGGTTACCTCAACACCGACACTGGAGAGGTGGTCCCGGCCTTCATGGCTCATGGTGGGTATGTCGACGAGCCCATCGACGTCGAGGATGACGCGTGGCTCTACGTCGAGCCGGTGAGCAGCCGCACCGGTTGGGAGGACATGGAGACCTTCGCCGAATCCGTGTCCGACCCGACGCTGCGCGACCTGCTCACCGGCGCGATCGCCGGCAAGGGCGCCTTCCGGCGCTTCAGGGACGTCCTGCATCAGGACGCCGACGATGCCACCCGCGCCCGCTGGCGCCTGGAAGAACAGGACCGCAGCCTCGGCCGCGCCCGCGCGCTGCTGGCGAGCCACGGCATACGGTCGGTGGCGCGGACCGGGCCCACAGTGGTCGGCTGACCGCCGACCCCACCGGTCAGCCGGCGGCGGCGCGCAGCTTCTCCAACAGCGGCTCGGCCGCCTCGTTCAGGAAGCGCTCCTGCAACTCGTCGCCGATCTGGACGAGCGCGATATCGGTGAAGCCGGCCTCCCAGTAAGGGCGCACGGCCTCCACGATGGCGTCCAGGTCGTCGCCGCACGGGATGGACTCGGCGACATCCTCCTCGCGCACGAACTTCGACGCGCCGGCGAAACCCGCCGTCGTCGGCAGGTCGGCATTGACCGCCCAGCCACCGGCGAACCAGCGGAACTGCTCGTGCGCCCGGGCCACGGCCGCCTTCCTGCCCGACGGATCCCACGAGATCGGGATCTGCCCGATTGCCTTGGCGCCCTTGCCGATTCGCTTCGTACCCTCTTGGTTGTTCCACGCGGCGATGAGGTCGGCCGACGGCTCGGTAGCGATCAGGTGATCGCCGAGCGCGCCGAACGCCTCGATGGCCTCGGGCCCGCCGACGGCGACCCCGATGGGTATGCCGCCGTCGGGCAGATCCCAGATCCGCGCCGAGTCGACGCGGAAGTACTCCCCGTCGTGGGTGACCAGCTCGCCGGTATGCAGTGCGCGGATGATCTCGATCGCCTCGGCCAGCATCTGCTGGCGGGCATCGACCGCCGGCCAGCCCTCGCCGATCACGTGCTCGTTGAGGTTCTCTCCGGAGCCGAGGCCGAGGGTGAATCGGCCGTCGGCGAGCAGCTGGATGGTCGCCGCCTTCTGCGCGACGACCGCCGGGTGGTAGCGCATCGTCGGACAGGTGACATAGGTATAGAGCTCGACCCGGTTCGTCACGTGCGCGACAGCGCCGAGGACGCTCCAGGCATACGGCGCATGGCCTTGCGCACTCAGCCACGGGAAGTAGTGATCGCTCATCACCTCGAAGTCGAAGCCGACATGCTCGGCCTTTTCGGCATACGCCACAAGCTCTTTCGGACCGGACTGCTCGGTCATCAAGGTGTAGCCGACGCGCGTCATGCGCTCTCCTGGCCGGTGGCCGCGGCTCCGTGCTCGACGGCATCCAGCAGCGCCGAGATGAAGGCGGGCAGGTCGTCCGGCTTGCGGCTGGTGATCAGGTTGCCGTCGACGACGGAGCGCTCGTCCACCCACTCGCCGCCGGCGTTGCGGATGTCGGTCTCCAAGCTCGGCCACGAGGTGAGCTTGCGGCCGCGCACGACATCGGCCTCCACCAAGGTCCACGGTGCGTGGCAGATCGCGGCGACGGCCTTGCCCGAGGCCATGAAGTCCTTCACGAGGGCGACTGCGTCCTTGTCGGTGCGCAGCGCGTCGGGGTTCGCCACGCCGCCCGGCAGGACGAGCGCGTCGAAGTCGTCGGCGCTGACGTCGACGACGGTCTTGTCCACCTTCTGGGTGTCGGCCTTGTCGAGGTGGTTGAACATCTGCACCGTGCCGCTCTTGGGGCTGACGAGGACGGCCGTGTGTCCGGCGTCCACGACGGCCTGCCACGGGTCGGTCAGTTCCACCTGCTCGATGCCTTCGGCGGCGACGAGGAAGGCGATGGTCTTGGTGTCGTTGTTGGTCGATTCGCTCATGGTGTGCTCCTGTTGTTGTTGGTGGGCCGAGAAGTCCTCCTACGACGCTAGGCCGCGGGCCGCGCCAACGGCGCATTGCGGCCCCATGGCCATCGAAACCACCCTTTCGGGCGAGCCGGGCTCGGCGTTGTCGGTCGTAACCCGTCTTCGGTCGTCGGGCATCCGGGCGGGCGGCGGCGGACCGTGCGGAATAGGTCCCGTTGCGCCGGCTCGAGGTTTTCCGGCCCGGTGACCAGATCGTCGCTGACGTTGCGGTGGAGTGCCTTGGGAAATCTCTTGGATTCTGCGCGGGTTTGCGTCTACGGTCGAGGCACACGAGAAGGGAGGTGGTCCTGAGTTGATTTCTCATAGGACGCGTGAGGTGGCTGCGCGCTAGCGCACTTCTCTTGCCGAGACTGCGCAGAAGCGCAATCCCAGCAGCCCACCGCAGTCCGCGGGCCGTGCCGGTCGTCCCCGGTATGCGGCGCCATCCCGGCGCCAGGCCCGCGGGCTGTTCTTGTCGCGTGGCACGCGCGTCCGGGCCGGTGCTGCGGCTGGGCCGGGGGACGCCCCCTCTGGCTGCTGAATTTGAGGGAGGTCAGGCGCAGTCGAGGGTCGGCCGGGGAGCCGTCCGCGAACTCCCTGGCCAGCTCAAGCTCCGTCAGCGATGGCATGCGGACAGCTCGTTGTTGAGGTGGCTGGAGCGCCTCGCGTCAGGCTGACTCGGCGTCGAGGATCCGACGGGTGCGGGCCCGGCGCCGGGCGATGACGGGGTCGTCCCCGAACTGGAAATACGTTGCCTCCCAGCGGCTTACCGCGGCTAGGCTGGCTGTGGTGTCCTCGTCGCCGATCCCGTGCCGGTCGTGCCAGAACCGGATGAAGTCGTGCCAGAACCGGATGAAGTCGCCGAAGACCCGGGGCGCGGACGCGTAGGCAGGATCGCGTGGATCCACGCAGGACGGCAGGCCCCAGGTCATGATCCAGGCGACCAGTTCGGGGGTCCACGCCGCCGGGTGGCGGGCGACGTACTCGGTCCCGAAGACCGCGCAGGCATCGGCGACCGGCCAGACGAGGCTGTCGGGTAGCAAGGTCCCGCGGAAGGGGCTGTCGCAGAAGGCTTCCGCCAACATGACCGCGGCGAAGTCTTTGGCGGCGTCGGTGCCCCGGAGATCATTGGGCTTGGGCGTGCGCATCGGGCAGGGATAGCCCTCGCCGCCTGCCGGCAGGGAGCGAAGCACGTGCGCCAAGAGCGGCCGGTGACCGGGCCAGTTCGCGATCGGCCGGACCTCGTCCTCGTACTCGGCATACCTATCGAGAGCGTGCCGCAACTTGGCCCCTGCCTGCTCGAGGGGCACCTTGTCGAAATCCAGCGTGCGCTCGGGGTAGGAGAGCAGGTCGGCGATCACATCGGCGGCGGAATGATCGGAGAGCCCGGCCATCTTGAGCCCGCTGGCGAACCGGTGATCGACGTATGCCATCGCCGACCCGTTCGGCAGACCAGGGCCGCGTAGCTCCAGCACCCAGGTCTCCCCGATGCCGTCGTCGTCGGGGGCGACCCAGGCCCTGACCACGCGCAGCTCGGCGAGGCCGGTGATGTCGTCGGCCAGCACGTGTGTGCGGCGTGCGACTTCAGTGTGAATGTATTGCGCCAGAGCGGCATCGGGAGTCAGCACGGCGATCGCGTGAGGCAGCGCGGTGGTCTCCGCGACGTCGTTGTCCATGAGTTCGTCGACGAAGTGCGCGAGATCCGGAAGCCGCTGGCGGGTGGTGGGGCTGCGCATGAGCCCGTTGCGTGCCGCCTCGACGACGTGCGAGGCGACGCTCGCTATGGCGAGGGGCCGTCCGTTGTCCAAGGCCTGGGTCACGTCCATCCGATAGCGCCCCGCTTCAGGCCACTGCGGCTCCCGGGCGCGGGACGCGCTGCCGCGGCGCGTCCTCCGGGAGTGGGGCGGAGTCCGACGGTGTCGCTTGTTGTTAGCCATGCTGAAGGCCACCACGGATTCGCAAATGTCACCACCGGTCATCGCGGTGGCTGTGGATAAACCCGTGTCACCGCGCTGCCTGTGGATTACCCCGGTGCCGGGCTGCTCGGCATGACCGGCTCCTCCTATCGCTCCAGCCAGGCGCGCCAGAGCGGCTCGTCGCGTGCCACGACATCGGCGGCGTCATCGCCATACAGATAGAGCCACACGGAGACTCCCGTGGCTTCCTCGCCCATGCCCTCGGCGGCGATGAATGCCGTTCCGGGCAGCGGAGATTCGAGCAGCACGCTCGCGCGGAAACCGGGCTCGCTGTCGAGGATCGTGCCGTCCAGCGGCGGCATACCGTTGCGTGACCGGATCCGCTGACCAGGTGCCGGATGGGGCGGTATGCCGAGGTCGGCCGCGATCGCCTCCCAGGCTGCCTGCTGATTGCCCGGCCACGTGGCCGTCGGCAGCATCGCCTGGCCGGCCTGACCGGAGAAGTGCTCGAGGTGCAGTTGGAGGTTGCGCAGGAACAGACCCCAGCCTTGTTCCATCGCGTCATACTGCGCGTCCCAGTCATCGCCTGATCCGAAACCGGAATTGATCAGCCGCACAACGCAACTGCCGTTGTCGCGGGCCTCGACCAACCACTCGAACGCGAACCCGGCGTCGGCGCCCTCGCCCGCGAACACGACGCGGTGGGGTGGCTCCCAGGCCGTCACCTTGCCGGGCACGGTCATACCCTCACCTGGCCCGAAGACCGATGTCGTCGCGCCGCCCTCGCGTTCCTCGACGGTCGTCGGCACGTACCACGACGAGATACCCGGCCCGGTGGCCACGGCCGCCCACACCTCCTCCGGGGTGCCGGGCACCTCGACGGACAGCTCGATGGACCTGGCAGGTGGCTGGTCTTCGGTCATCTCAGGACTCCTTCGTCGATCTGCCCGACGGGACCGCCGGGCTCGGGTGGGCCGCGATCACGAGCCGGTGCCACCGGCCGCGGGGCGCGGATTCGTCGTGATAACGCGCGGCGAGCGTGGTGACAGCCTCGGCGAGGTCACGCGTGAACTCCGCTCGATCCTGTGCCGAGGCGAACCGGATCTCGGTGTCGATCGCCAGGGTGGGCAGGCTGCGGCCGGACGCCTCGGCGCGCCGCGCCAAGGTCGCCACCTCACCGAGCATGCGGGCAGCGAGCGAGACGAGGTATCGGGTGGAGAGCCGGTCGATGGTGTCGACACCGGCGGCGGCCGGTCCGAGCGCGGTGGGCGAGACGACGTATGCCGCGGCGCTCGCTTGGACGACGCGCTCGTGCAGGCCCCGGCGCGGTCGGACTTCGACCTCGGTGACCAGGCCGTGCGCTTCGAGGGCGCGCAAGTGGTAGTTCACCTGCTGACGGGTCAGCCCGAGGACCTGAGCGACGGTGGTTGCCGAACCCGGCTGGGCCAGCATCGCGAGTATGCGTGACCGCACCGGGCTCAGGGCCGCACCCGCCGCCTCCGGAGCGTCGAGGACTTCGATGTCGAGCACGCCACAAGTCTCGTATTGAAAGGAATTATTGTCAATAGGAGAGTGATGTCGTTCTTAAGGAGCCGCAGCCCAATCCATGAGGTGGCCGAGCAGCGGCTGGTCGGCGGTGGGGGCGAAGGCGATGGAGTGGTGCCGGGGATTGCAGTGCAGGAAGGTGCCGACCCGGCCGGAGGCGAAGTCGATGTGGTCGCTGAGGCGGAAGCCGAAGATGTCGACATACAGCTGCTCGTGGCGAGCCTGGTCGCTGACGGCCTGGAAGACGTGCCCGAGCCCGAGCGCGCGCCCGGCGACGAACCGGTGACCGAGTGGGGAGGCGAAATACATTCCGGCAGACTTGAATCCGTAGACCAGTTCGATGTCCATCAGCCCGTCCGGGTCGGGCAGGGCGGCATACCCGCTCACCAGCCGCTCCCGCGCGCCCTCCGCGCTTCCGTCGCTCACCTCGAAGCCGGCCGCGCGCAGCTGCCCGATGAGTTCGGCCAGATCGGCGGCGTCCTTGACCTCCCACCCGATGGCGACCTGCCCGTCGCGGTCGCTGGCGCGCACCTCGATCCGGTACTCGTATTGGTCCAAGTCTGAAAGAGAGCCGGCCTTGTGCCGTGATCTCCAAGATCTCGGTTTGCACAGACCCGCGGAGGGCCGCCATCACTGGATGGAATTTGGCGTTGGATCATTGCCGATCCACGCCGGTTCCGTCGTGGGCTGCAGTCGGCGTCCGCGGTCACAGGAACTGTGACCGCAACGCCTTCATCGAGACCATGAGTTGCAGTTCAGCGATGGGGGACTCGACGAAGTCACCGTTTCTCAGGTAGAAGTCGCGGGCATGGACAAGGAGCGCCGCAGCGCCAACGGTCTGGCTCAACTGCGCCGAACGTTCCAGCGCGTCCCGCAGGAGTCCCGCACCGATGCCCTTGCCGGTCACCGAGCGATCGACGGCGAGCCGGGCAAGAACGATGGCGGGCAGCGGATCTGGCCTGGCGCCTTTCTTCAGCGTTGTCGGGACGCTCGCCAACGCGACACCTCCGACGGAGATGGCGTAGTAGCCGACGACGCGCTCAGCCCACGTTGTCACGTAGGTGACAGCATTGTTCGCCCGCAGGTTCTCCCACCCGTACTTGACCAGCCACTCATCCAATTCACTTGCGCCGGAGTGGAACTCATCCACCCGGTCGTCGGCGCGCAGCTTGCGTGGCCTGCCGAAGCTCCCGGTCATTCGTCATCGGTGAACGGATCGGGCCGCTGCTTCAACTCTCGGAATCGGACCGTGGAGGCCAGCGGTTCGTCGATCGCCGCCGCGAAGGCGGCCCACTCCTCGTTCGTCACGACGAACCAACGCCGATCGGCAAGGACTTGCTCGGCGCGGACCATGGCACTGCTCAGCACGAAGTCCGTGAGCGTCGCGTCGCTCGCCGCGGCGGCGCGTCGGAGCGTCTCAGCCTGCCGAGTCGTGGCGCGGAAGTTGATCTGCTGAGTCTTGGCGGATCGGACGGATGACGTGCTCATGTCGGCTCCTCACGTATAGCGATAGTCTATACGCAGAAGCCATGCGGGCTCCAGTACCCCGCCAGATGCTGGCATTGCTGTCAGGAGGTGACCGTATGGGCAGGCTGACCATCCGGCAGTTGGACGAGCGCACGCACGCCCGGTTGCGCGAGCGAGCGGCAGCTCACGGACGGCCCGTCGAGGCCCGAAGTCCGGGCCATCCTCGACGCGGCAGTCAATACCAGCGGGATAGGGCGGCGGGCGATATGGCCCAGCTGTGACCGGCGAACTACTGTCGATACATGAGTCTTCACGACGACTTCCTCGTACTCAATCGGGCGGACCTCGACGGACTGAACCTCACGTGGGCCGAGGTCATGGACGTGATCGACGACGCCTTCTTCCAGAAGGCGCGTGGGGAGGTGCAAAACCCTCCGAAACCCAAGGTGGCGCCGCGGTCGGACGCCTTCGTCAACGCGATGCCGGCCTTCCTCGCCGGCTCGGATTCGCTTGGCATCAAATGGGTTTCGGGGTTCGAGCAGAACCGCACCAAGGACCTGCCCTACATCTACGGGGCCCTCCTGATGAATGATGCCGACACCGGGCGACCGCTCGCCCTCATCGACGGCGGATGGGTGACCGAGAAGCGGACGGCGGCCGTGTCCGGGGTGACGCTTCGTCATGTGCCCGGGTCCGTGGGGACACTGGGCATCATCGGGGCGGGCCTGCAGGGCAACCGGCATCTCGAGGTCGCCCTGGAGGTGCATCCGGAGATCGAACACGTGCGTGTCTTCGACCACCGCGAGGCGCACGGCCACGCCCTGTTGGCCCAGGCCGGCGAACGGGTCGGCACGGTCGTGCATTCCGCGCTGGAGGCCACGCAGGACGCGGACCTGGTGATCTCCTCGATCAGCCGCCGGATGGACCCGCGGCTGGACGGCAGCAACACCGCACCCGACGCGCTCATCCTCCCGGTCGACTATGACGACACATTCGGGCCCGACGTCGTGCGGGAGGCCGCCTTCTTCGCAGTCGATGACCGCGGCCAGTACGACTCGGTGCTGCACAGAGCGTTCCAGGGCTACCGCGACCCCGACGGCGAACTCGCGCAGCTGGTGTCGGGGGTGATGACGGTTCCGGACCACGGCCGGCGCGTCTTCACAAACATGGGCCTCGCCATGGAGGACGTCGCCCTCGGCGCCCTGATCCTCGAACGCGCGACGGCCACCGGCGCTGGCACGACGATCACCTTCCCGTGACCTGCGCCGGTGCACCTGCTCCGGTGCATGCGCAATACATCGAGAACATGCTCAAGGCATGACGGCCGGGCGCTGGGCGGTCATCGGTGGGCGCCAATCCGATCGCCGGGACCGAACTGCCATACCGTCGAATCATGAGCAAGCACATCACCCGGCGTGACGATGTCAACCCCGACGAGGGCGAGCGGGAGCACGGCGATGTGACCTTCGCCGACCCGACCAACAACAAGTACCCCATCGACTCCGAGGAACACGTGCGGGCGGCGTGGTCCTACATCAACAAGAAGGCGAACGCGGACAAGTACGCCGCCGACGAGGTCGAGACGATCAAGGGACGCATCAAACGCGCGGCCAAAAAGTACGACATCGAGATCTCCGACGACTGATCTCGACGTTGGTCACGAGGCGGTGTCGCGGTCGAACGGGTTGCGAGAGCGCGCATCTCGGACGCCGGCGAGGGCGTCGTGCAACTCGGCGAGCCACTCCGACTCGCGCTCCCCGACGAGGCGCGCGCACCAGGCGAGGGCCTCCGAGCGTGAGCGGGCGACTCCGCCTTCGACGAGCGTGTCGAGCAGGAGGCGCTCGGGCTGGCGGAGTCGGGTCATGACCGGGACGCCGAGGTGGGTGTAGAGGCGCTCGGTGCCGTCGGCGCGAGCACCCCAGGACACCTTGCGTCCGAACGTGGCCTCGGCATCCTGGGCGATGGCGATGCGCCCCGCGCGGGTGCGCTCCCGATGGGCGGCGATGCGCTCGGCGGGCGGTTCCGGATCACCGTCGGTGCGGGGGACGTCCCCGATGACGACGATCTCTTGAGCGTCGACCGTGACCGAGAGAGCGCCGGCGTAGATCTCGGCCGGGATTCGCTCGGCGAACCAAGCGCCGATCGTGGTTTGGGCGCTGCTTTCACTCATAGAGTGATTACATCATTACGCGATAAACGCCGCAAGTGCGACGCGTGATCCGTCCGCGTCGTGGTTGTCTCAGGGCCGCACGAAGGTCGTGAGGGCGGCCTCGACGCCGGGTGAGACGGACGCGGGTCCGCCGAGCACGACGATCTTGGTCGGCCGCAGGCGGCTCAACTCGGCGGCGATCGGGTCCGGGATCGAGTCGGTGCGTACGAGCAGCAGCGGACCGGCGGTCATCCCGGCGACCGGGGCTCCGGACAGGGCATCCGTGAAGATGGATCCGCTTGCCACATAAGCAGTTTCGACCGGGGGCCGGGGATAACCGTGCTGCGAGATCGCGGCGGACGCGGCATACCGGTCGCTGCCGAACCAGCGGCTGACGGTCCCCGCCGTGTACTCCGCCAGCTGGGCCCGCACCTGCTCGCTCACGCTCGCCGGTCCGCCGACGATGACGATGCGCTTCGGCTTCAGGCGGCGCAACTCGGCGGCGATCGGGGCGGGTATGCCGTCCGGCCGAGTCAGCAGCATCGGTCCGGGCGCGCCGGCAGCGACGGGTGCGCCGCTGAGGGCGTCGCTGAAGATCTCACCGCTGGCGACGAACGCCGCGTCCACCGGGCTGAGGAAGGCGGCGCGCGAGATGGCGGCGGACGCGGCATACCGGTCCGCTCCCGAGCGCCGTTCCACCGTCTCCGAGGCATACGCCCGCAGCTCGTCGACGACGCTCTCGGAGACCGTGGCCGGCCCGCCGAGCACGACGATCGTCGACGGCTTCAGCCGCTGCAGCTCCGCCGCGATCGTGGCGGGGAGGGAGTCGCGTCTGGTCAGCAGCAGCGGGGCGCCGTCGCGGCCGGCGACGGGTGCTCCGGACAAGGCGTCGCTGAAGACCTCGCCGGACGCGACATAGGCCAGCCAGGTGTTGGCGGGGAAGGTGCGTGCCGAGATGGCGGCGGACGCGGCATACCGGTCCCGGCCGTCCCAGCGCACGACCCCGTCGTCCTGAGTGATCGTGACGTCGACGACCGCGGCGGTGGAGCTGGTGCTGACGACCGAGAGCGTGATCCCGTGGTCGGCGATCGTGTAGCTCTCACCCGCCTCGAGACCCGGATGCCATTGGTATGAAAGCGGATTCGCGTCCGGGTGGAAGTCGAGCAGATCGATCTCGCCGAACTGGCCGAAGAAGTCGTCCTGACGTCGCACGGTCACGCCACCCCCGGGATCCGTGCGCGTCACCCCCTTGGGATCGACGTAGGTGCTGTCGTCGATCCAGTCATCGAGGCCGACGGGGGTGCGGTATTCGACGAAGTACTGCACGTTGCCCGCCTGCAGCTGGAATCCGCGGACGCCGGAGCCGGCGGCCACGGGCTTGAGCGTGACGCGCTGACTGTCCATGATCAGCGGATTGTCCGTGACCGGCAGCACGCCGATGCGCTGCTTGTTGATGGTGGCGAGCATGCCCGGCCAGTTGAGCGGGGCGCTCATCAGGTCCCAGGGATCGTTGTAGGTCCGCTGGTCGCAGTTGGCCGACAGGGTGACGTTCGCGGTGCGAGTGTCGTTCCAGCACTGCAGATATCCCGTGTGCCACAAGCCGAGATTGTGGCCGAACTCGTGGGCGTAGGTCGGGCCCTCGTAGGGCTGGTAGTTCAGCCAGGTGACCAGATCGCCGAGTTCGCCGGGCCCGACGGTGCCCCGGCCACCCCACGCGCAGGTCGGCGTCGGCTCCATCATCACGACGAAGTGGTGGCGCTCGTCCTTCGGCGTCGACGGCGCGACGGCGCGCGCCTTGCGCTCCATCGCTTCGTAGTCGCACGACTCGATCTCAGCAGCCGTCAAGCTGATCTTGTTCCAGCCGAACACCCTGTCGGTGGTGAACCGGATCTGGCTCTGCGTCGCTGTGTCGAAGTATGCCGCGACCTTCGTCATGCTCCCCGTGACAGCCGAGACGATCTCGGCATCGCTCGTGGGCTTGGCCGTCCAATAGACCGGCACCACCGTCACGTGATGCAGGCCGAGCGCGGTCCGGCCGTCGTCGCGCGGCGCCAGTCGGGTGACGGACGCGGTGCCCGCGCGCAGGGCTGCCCCCGCCGCTCGAGTGTCCGTGCCGGCGGCGCCGGTGACGTATGCCGTCACCTCGCCCCCCGGGATCCCTTGCGTGAGTGCGGGACTCACCTCGATCGTCACGCCACCGATGCTCAGTCGCCGGCTGATTTCCGGCTTGTGCGGCGAGCTGGGATCGCTGATGCCGAGCACCAGCCTGGCGGGGAAGGGCTGCCCGGTCTCCGGCCCTGCCGCGCGACTCGACGGCACCCCGGTCCCGGCCACCGCAAGCGCGAGCACGAGGGCGCACACCAGCCGCAGCAGCGGTGACCCGTCGTGGAGAGATGAACCTGTCTGAGGCCTGATCGCTGACATGACGCTCCTCTGTTCCAGCGTGGCCGGCGGCCACCACCGTCAGGTGCGCCGCGCTAGCCCGCTTTCGGTTTCCACGCGCGAGAGTGCGATCCGGTTGACCTCCGGATCGGCTGGCCCCTGCACACTCCGCGACTCGATCGCTCTGTCACCCCATCGCCCTGTCACCCCATCGCTCTGTCACCCCATCGCCCTGTCACTCCATCGCCCTGTCACCCATCGCTCTGTCAGGCTGACGACATGGACACCATCGGCCTGCTCGCCGAGCAACTCGACTGGCACTGGACCAACCAGTTGCGTCCGCGATTGGCCGGCCTCACCGACCAGGAGTACTTCTGGGAGCCCGCACCCGGGGCCTGGACCGTGCGCCCGCGCGACCCGGCGGCCAGCGGCCCGCAACCCGCCTCAGGCGCGATGACCATCGACTGGGCCTACCCCGAGCCGGTGCCGCCGCCGGTCACCACGATCGCCTGGCGGCTCGGCCACATCATCGTCGGCTGCCTCGGCGCCCGGAATGCCGCGCACTTCGGCGGCCCCGCCTGCAGCTACGACACTTTTCTGTATGCCGCGACCGCGGATGAGGCTCTTGCGCAACTGGATTCGGCGTATGCCGGGTGGCTGGCCGGCGTGCGCGGCCTCGACGACACTGGGCTGGCCCAGCCGTGCGGACCCGCCGAGGGGCCCTGGGCCGACCTGCCCATGGCCGCGCTGGTGCTGCACATCAACCGCGAGGTCATCCACCACGGCGCGGAGATCGCCCTGCTTCGGGACCTGTGGCGGGCGCGATGACGCGGATCGCCGTCGTCGGGGGCGGGATCGCCGGACTGAGCCTGGCGGCTGCCCTCGACCCGGACGCGACCGAGACCACGGTGTACGAGTCGCAGCCGGAGCGTTCCGCGCTGGGCGCTGGACTGGTGATCTGGCCGGCCGCCCTTCGGGCGCTCACGCGGATCGGCGCCTGGGACCTGCTGCGTGCCGACGCCACGCCCGTGCCTCCCGCGGCGATCCGCGCGCTCTCCGGCCGGATCCTGCTACGCACCCGCGAGACCGGAATGGTCATCGTGCCGCGGCCGGCACTGCTCGCCGCCCTGCACGCCGTCCTGCCGGACTCGGTGCAGGTGGTGGCCCGGGAGGTGACCGACGCCCGAGCGCTGGACGCCGACATCGTCGTCGGCGCCGATGGCGTGCGTAGCGTCGTGCGTGGGCTCGTGGCACCGCGGGTGGCCGAGCGCCGAGCCACGCCGTATGCCGCCCTGCGCGGCACCCGCAGCACGGTGCCTGTCGAGGTAGCTGGCGAATACTGGGGCAGGGGAGGACTTTTCGGCATCGTGCCCATGGGCGCTGGCGCCTACTGGTTCACGACGCACCGCAGCGGTCTCGGGCCGGAGCCCCTGGACGCCGGGGCGCTGATCGGCGAGGCCCAGGCGGTTTTCGCCGGGGCCGCACCGGTCATCGCAGAGACCCTCGCGGCGGCGGCGCCCGACACGCTGGCCACCCGCCTGTGGATCGCGCCGCCGCTGCCGCGCTACCGGCGTGGGCGCTATGTCGTCATCGGCGACGCCGCACACGCTATGACACCCAACCTCGGTCGCGGCGCCTGTGACGCGATCGTCGACGCAGTCACCCTGGCCGGCGCCCTGCGCACCGGTCATGTGGCCGCCTGGGAGGCTCGCCGCCTGCCCGTGACCCAGGCGGCCCGAGCGCTCTCCGGCGGCATCATGCGGATGGCGTTGTCCGGCATACCATCTCGCCGCCGCTGACCCAGGAGGACTCGTCAACCCGCGGTGACCGCCCGGTGCCCCGGCGGAGCCCGGCCACACGAATGCGCGAGAGTCACGTCACGATCAGCGTTCACGGGCCCCGGCCAGTGGCACTGTGATGAATGTGACTGAGGACAATCGAGCGACGGCACCGCGGACCTGCCGGGACTGCGGTCAGCTCCTGAACGCCACACCCGACGGCTCCGAGACGGCCGACGACGCGGCCGATCTGGACTGGACCGACTTCTGTCCGAGTCCGGACTGCCCCGTCAAGCTGGGCGAGGCCGCCGGATAGGCCTCCTGAGTGCAGCGCGGGCGGTCGCTGGCCTCAGCGGCCCCCGTCCGTCAGGATGAACGCCGGGATCCCGGACGGGTCCCGCTGCGGACGGAAGGCGAGCCGGTGTTCGAGTTGAGCGACGAAGAGCTGGCCGTTGTCGAGTTGGTGCGCGACTGGGTCGACCGGGAGGTCAAGCCGGTCGCGTCCGAACTGGAGCATGCCGACCGCTACCCCGAGGCACTCATCGAGCAGATGAAGCAGATGGGGATCTTCGGGCTGGCGATCGGCGAGCCGTGGAACGAGGCGGGTGTCTCGGCGGCGTGCTATGCCGCCGTCACCGAGGAATTGGCCCGTGGCTGGATGAGCCTGGCCGGCGCGATGGCGGGCACAGCGTCGTCGCGAAACTCATCGCCACGTTCGGCACCGAGCAGCAGCAGGAGCACTACCTGCCGCGGATGGCGACCGGGGAGGTGCGCGCGACGATGGCCCTCACCGAGCCCGGCGGTGGGTCGGACCTGCAGGCCCTGCGCACCACGGCCCGGGCCGAGGGCGACCACTATGTCGTCAACGGCGCCAAGACGTGGATCACGAACGCGCGCCGCTCCCAGCTGATCGCACTTCTGTGCCGTACCGATCCGCAGGCGGACCCGCCCCACCGGGGCATCAGCATCCTGCTCGTGGAGCACGGCGCTGGACTGGCGGTCTCTCGCGACCTGCCCAAGCTGGGGTACAAGGGGGTCGAGAGTTGTGAGCTGGCCTTCACCGATTTCCGTGCGCCGCGGTCGGCTCTGCTCGGCGCCGAGGAGGGCCGCGGTTTCGCGCAGATGATGCGAGGGCTGGAGATCGGCCGCATCCAGGTCGCCTCGCGGGCGCTCGGCATGGGCCGGGCGGCGTTGGAGGACGCGCTGCGCTATGCCCAGGAGCGCCAGTCGTTCGGCAGACAGATCTGGGAGCACCAGTCGGTCGGCAACTATCTCGCCGACATGGCCACGGCACTGTCGGCCGCGCGCCAACTGGTGCAGTATGCCGCCCGCTGCTACGACTCCGGACGCCGCTGCGACATGGAGGCCGGGATGGCCAAGCTCTTCGCGTCCGAGACGGCGATGACGATTGCCCTGAATGCGATCAGAGTCCATGGGGGATACGGCTATTCGACGGAATTCGACGTGGAGCGCTACTTCCGGGACGCGCCACTGATGATCGTCGGGGAGGGCACCAACGAGATCCAGCGCAATGTCATCGTCAAGGAACTCGTCCGGCGCAACCTTGTGGCATCGTGACCGCCGCCGAACCCGGATCGCCCCCGATCGTGGTGGAGCGGAACGAGATCCTCCTGCCCGGTCCAGCGGCCGCGCTCGCCGGGCTCCTCGATGTCGCCGACCCCGGCCTCGAGGCCGGCGGCATGCCGATTGGCTGGGCAATAGAAGCTTCTATGTCGAGATTCGCACTCCGACAACGGATCTTGACGTGGTGAAAGAGAGCGTGCTCGACGTGGCCTGGCCGCGCGTGGATCTCACCGCGCTCGACGGCTGGACCGTGCGGAGCGCGATCGCCGACCTGCGCCGCGGCGGAACTGATGCGGTGACGCTCGCGACCTACAGCCTGCCTTCGGCGCTGGTGACGGCCGAACCGGTGATCGCTGCCTACGCCCGCAACCATCTGGACCCGGAACAACCACTGGGCGTCGCGCTCGACGCGATCATGATGGGCGTCTTCGAGGACTTCGACTTCCGTTCGGGCGCAACGAAAGTCACCACAACCTTGCCGGATTTGCTCGACCTGCGGGCTGGCGTCTGTCAGGACTTCACGTACCTGACCCTTGCCTGCTCGCGCTCACTCGGGCTCCCTGCCCGATATGTCAGTGGTTATCTGGAGACCACCCCCGCGCCCGGTCGCCCCCGCCTGGAGGGGGCCGACGCGACGCACGCCTGGGTGTCCGTGCTGACGCCCGGCGGCACCTGGGTCGGCCTCGACCCGACCAATGGCCACCTCGCCGACTCGCGTTATCTGGTCACGGCCTGGGGGCGGGACTTCCGCGATGTCTCGCCCCTGAAGGGCGTCATTTATGCCGATGCCCCCATCCGCTCGACCCTCACAGTCGGCGTCGACGTCCTGCGGATGACGAGTAGCAATCCCGAGACCTCGCAGGCACCCGGACCTAGCTGAGCGACACGACCGCCGCTGTGTCCTCGCCGGGCAGGTCCGGGTCGGCGACGGCGAAGACCGACATCGTCACCAGGTCGGCACGACCGGCGTTGACGGTGAGGAAGGCCGTGTCGGCCGCGTCGCGGCCGGTGGCGATGCGCACCATCGACGCGCGCGGCGCGAGCCGGGTGGCGTCGATTACTCGCCACGTCCCGTCCAGCGCGACCTCGGCCACGGCGTAGAAGTCCATCGGACTCAGGCCGGGCGCATACACCGAGACCAGCCGCGCCGGCATACCGCTGGCACGCAGGAAGGTGACGACCAACTGGGCCATGTCACGGCATACGCCCGTGCGGGAGAGGTAAGCCTCGAGGGCACCGTCGGTGACCTGACTGCTTCCGGGAGTGTAGGCGATCTGGGTGTACCCAATCGGCAACGGCGGCAACGAGTTCCGCACCGGCCAGGCCGCCGAAGTGGGTGGCGGTCACGGCGGCGAGGCGATCCGAATCGCAGTAGCGGCTGGGCCGAGTGACAACGATCGCTTCCAGGGGCGAGACGGGGCGCTCGGACGCACCCGGGGCCACGGTGGCGGTGTAGTCGACCACCAATTGTCCGACAGGGGCGGAGGCCAGGCGGTGCAGGCGGGTGCCGTCCGTTGCGACGATCTCCTCGATCGCCCCCGCGGGTAGCGCCTGTCCATCGGAGGTGACGGTCAGTTGCTCGGTTGCGTCGACGGCGTCGGTTGCCACCGCGATCGACAGCACGAGGTCGGCGACCTCGGTCACCTGCATGGTGCAAATCAGGCGTGTGTCACACACTCACGCATGAAAGACGGAAGTTGACCGTGCAGCCAGAGCCCTCCCAATCCGTCCCGCACGGCCTGCTTTCCCGACCAGCGACGCCGTGCTTTGCTTGGGCAGCATTTTGAGAACGTCAGGGAGGGAAACCATGCACCGCCGCACATTCCTAATCGCCATCGGCGCCGGGGGCCTGCTGGCCGCCGTCTCGGCAATGGCCGCGCCCGCGGTTGCCGATTCCCCCGCCGGGACCCCCGGCAACGGGGCCTCCTCACAGGCCGCGGTCAGCACGACCGGGCGCTATGTCGTCTTTCGCTCCGTAGCGACGAACTTGGTCGCGGGGGACACCAACGGCAAGGCCGACATCTTCATCCGCGACCGCGTCGCCAACACCACGAAGCGGGTCTCGGTCACGTCTGGAGGGGCTCAGGCGAATGCGGACAGTTCCCGCCCGTCAGTCAGCTGGGACGGCCGCTACGTCGTCTTCCTTTCCGCCGCAAGCAATCTCGTGCCCGGTGACACCAACGGCAAGGTCGACGCCTACCGCAAGGACCTGGCCACCGGCCGGCTGGTCCGGATCAACACCTCGGCCGCGGGGGCCCAGGCCAATGCCGCCGCAGACACTGTGCGCGTGAGCGCCGACGGCAACCGGATCGTCTTCGCCACCACCGCGTCCAACCTTGTGGCCGGCGACAATCGGCCTGGCGACGTCTTCCTTCGTGACATGGCCGCCGGCGCCCTAAAAAGGATCACTGAAGCAGTCCCGTCGACTCAGGATCTCGACAACGACTACGGCGTCTTTGCCGACATTTCGCCCAACGGCCAGATCTCTACCTTCTCGACGTTCTACGCCGACCCGGCTTTCCCTGGTCACTACTGCGGCCAGGCCTGGGTCTGGAGTGCTGGCACCGGCAGGTCCGTGGTCAAGGCGACGAAGTGCGACGACCCCGAGGCGTCCCGCGGCTACCCACAGGTCTACGCCCTCAACGACGGCTTTGCTCCGGTGCTGCACGACGGGATGCTCTCGGAGCAGGTCCTGGTGACCCGGCCTGCCGGCTATCCGTCATTCACCGTCCGGATCGACGCGGACTGTGGGCGTGACGTCTCCGGATGGGGCAAGGCCGTGGTGCGCGATTGCGCGGGCCAGGTGCACTGGATCGGCAACGATGGGCAAACCACGATCGTCGCTCCCGGCAAAGAACCCGGGGTCTCCGACGACGGCTTGTCCGTGGCCTATATCGACACGAGCGGGGCGCCGAGCAAATGGAACCAGATCAGAGTCTGGGACCGGCGCACGGGCACGAGCACGCTGATCAGCCAGCGATAGCGCGTCAGGCGGTGGCGGCGGCAAGCCGGCCGCACGCGCCGTCGATATCCGAGCCGCGAGTGTCACGAACGGTGGTGGGTATGCCGTGAGCCCCTAGCCGCTCGACGAACTGTTGCTCGACACCGCGCCGCGAGGCGGTCCAGATCGAGCCGGGGGTCGGGTTGAGCGGGATCGGGTTGACGTGCACCCAGCCTCGGCCGCGCGCATTCAGCTTCTCCCCCAACAGATCTGCGCGCCAGGCCTGGTCGTTGATATCGCGGATCAGGGCGTACTCGATGCTCACCCGCCGGCCGGTCGCCTGGAAATCGCGGTATGCCGCGTCGAACGCCTCATCGACTTTCCACCGGTTGTCGATCTGGACCAGCGTGTGGCGCAGTTCGTCGTCGGGGGCGTGTAACAAGAGCGCGAGGGTGACCGGAATCCCTTCTGCCGCAAGCTTGTCAATGCCCGGCACGAGCCCGACGGTGGACATGGTGATGCCGCGGGCGCTCATGCCCAGACCGTCGGGCGCAGGGTCGGTCAGGCGCCGGATCGCCCCGATCGCCGCCTTGTAGTTGGCGAGCGCCTCGCCCATGCCCATGAAGACGACATTGGTCACCCGCGTCCCGCCGTATGCCGTGTCCCCCATGACCGTCTCCGTCTCACCACCGAGATCGGCCTCCCCCTGGCCGGCAGGAGCGCCTCCGGCGGCAGACGCGGGAGCGGCCGGCAGGGCGGCGTCGGGCAGAGAGCGGGCGGCCGCGGTCACGCCGCCACCAGGTAATGCAGGACGGCCCAGACGACCGGCGAACACACGAGCAATGAGTCCAGCCGGTCCATCAGGCCGCCATGCCCGGGCAGCAGATTGCTCATGTCCTTGACGCCGAGATCGCGCTCTATCACCGACTCCATCAGGTCACCGATCGTCGCGCACATCGCGACCAGGACGCCGAGCGGTATCCCGATCCACCACGGCTTGTCGAAGAGGAAGGCGATGCACGCGGAGCCGGCGATGGCGCAGAAGAGGCACGTCGGCGATCTCACGGCGGCCTCGCCTGGCGCCGGGCAGGAATCGACCTTCACGATGACCATTCCGCTGCGCGACGACGCGTGACCCACGGCTTTGCGAGAGCCTGGCACGGCTCGTCATCAGCGGGAATGGTCACCCTCGCAACTCATCCCGCCACGCGCCCGCGCTCGCCGCGGACGGTTCGAGCACGACGACGGGTGTGGGGGTGGAGCGGGCGGCCGCCCAGGCGCCGAGGTTGGGGTCAACGGCGAGCCAGCGCGCCCAGATCGCCTCCCGCTCTGCGCCTTTCGCCTCTCGCGCAACAACATCTCGTGCCGGTCCGCCCTTGAGACGGATGGTGGCGGAGGGCTGAGCGCGCAGGTTGAGCAGCCAGGCGGGGTGGCCGGGTAGCCACCCGTTCATGGCGACGACCGACCAGCCGTCGCCGTGCGTCAGGTACGCGATGATGACGCTGCGATCGGCCCCGGACCGACGCCCGGTGGTCGTCAACCGCAAGGCACCCCACCCGCGTTTGTTGGCCGGCGTCCAGAGGAACCGGCCGCCGCTGACACGATAGAGCAGGCGATGGATCCGCCAAGCGCTCTTGATGACCGGTGCCGGAGGCAGGCGGGGCGGGGCAGTGGCAGCACCGGGGGCCGGAGTCGAAGACATACCCACAGCTTCGCGATGCCCCGGCCGCCGGGCCATACGGGTCAGCCCTGACCGAGCCCGCCTCGCCACCGTCCAGGCCGCCGCGCCGCCCAATCGGTGAGCCACCGAGCTGCTGGTCGTGGGGCCTCCTCGGTCAGTTGGCGCCGTCGGGAAGGGCGCCGAGGCGCAGGAAGACGGTCTCGCCGGTGGCGTCGTCGAGACCGTCGTTGTCGGTGACGGCGACCATCGTGCCGCCGGAGACGGTGAAACCTTCGAGCTTCTCCTGGGTCCACCCGCGCGTCGAGCGCAAGGCCGGCAGCACGTCGACGACGAGGCGCTTGGGCAGAATCGGCAGGGTCACCGCGGGAGCGCCCTTCGCGGGGACGTCGACGGCATATACGCGCTTGACACGGGCGTTCGGGCCATTGAGCTTGTCGCGCTCGATGACCGCGACGGTGTTCGCGTCGAGGGCGGTGATCTCCGACAGGCCCATCCAGTCGCCGTCGGTGGTCGTGGTGGTCAGCCGGTAACCGAACCACGACCAGGTGCCGGTAGCCACCGAGTAGCGCCCGATGCGGGCGACGTTCTCGCCGTCGATGGGACCGTCGGCGCCGGCCGGGTCGGCCCACAGCGGCCGCTGCAGCGCCACGTAGACAACCTCGTCGGCGCCGGTGCCGATCGCACTGACACCCTCGATGCCCCACTTGCCGACGTGCGCGGCGATATCGGCCGGCAGGCTCACGCGTTGCTGGATGCGGCCGGCGCTGGTGGTGCGCACCAACGCGTTCTCTGCGCCCGTCGCCCCCTCGACGCCGAGCCAGTAGCCACCGGCCGCACGGGCCGAAATGCCTTCCAGGTCAAGGCCGACGGCCACCCCGGACTCGTCCGTGACATCGACCGCGGAGGTGATCATCGCGGGCCGTTTCGCGGTGTTGATCTGGTAGATCCGACCGGTCGCGTATGCCGAATCGCTCACCGCAGCAAGGCGATTCGTCGTGCCCGGGATGGCGCTCAGCCCGGAGAGCGCGCCCCAGCCGATGGGTGCCCCTCCGGCATACGCGGACACGATCGTCGGGAACTCCAGCCGGTTGCCCGGACCGCCGAGTTTGAAGAGGTTGACCGAGGAGCGCACCTGGGCGTCCGAGTCGTCCACCTCGGAGGAGACGGCGAGCAGTCCCCGCGACGGGATCGGCAGGACGCCCTCAGGGCCGTTGGTCGTCGGCAGCAGCTGCCGGAACACCGGCGACATGGGTTTCGTAATGTCGTATGCCGCAACGAAATTCGAGCGCTCAGAGGCGACGAAGGCATACCGCTTGCCGCCCATGGTCGCCACCGCCAAGCCCTCCGGTTCGGTGCCCTTGTTCTCCGCCCGGCCCTCGTTGTGCAGGCCGTACTTCACGGCCAGGCGCTCCAGGCTGACACCGGAGTCCCAGGCGATGCCCTTGGTCGCGCTGTCGAAGACGGTCCAGCCCCGGCTGCCGCCCTTCCAGTCGCCCTCGTTGGCGGTCGCGAGGTATCGATCGTCCACCCAGGCAATGGCATCGGGCTCGCGGGGCACGGTGATCGTGCCGGTGAGCGAGATATTGCCGTCCTCGAGGGTGTCGACACGCGTGCGCGTCACGATGCCGGCCGACCAGGCCTTGGTGACCTTCTTCGTCGCCAGGTCCACTAGGACGATGCCGTTGTTCTCCTGCAGCGTGACCGCCGCGACACCGCGCGAGTTGATCGTCACGTATTCCGGCTCCGGGTCCCGCGGTGTGTCCAGGCCGGCGGCGGCAAGCATCGGAATCGGCGCACCGGTCGCTGTCGTCAACGGCACCTTCGTCGCCACCCACGACGACGGGCTCGCGGTCGGCATGTCGACGACCTGAAGGAACCCGGCGGGCAACTGAGGCAGCTCACCGTCGTTGACGTCCTCGTCGCGCTCGTTCTCGATGGCAATGATCGCGCGGCGCTCGTCGGCGCTGACGTCGATCGAATCAGGTTGTCCCCCAAGAGAAATGGTTCGCACCACCTTGCGGTCCGACAACCGGACGACGACGAGCTTGCCGGACGGCTCGACATACGAGGCGCTCGTGTCGACCACCACGAGGACGAAGCCCCCGACGACGTGCACGCTGGTCGGCTCTGCGTCTGCGTCACCCAACTGCTCCATCGACAGCGTCCCGAGGCCCTTGGGTGCACTCGCGTTGCTGATGTCGACGAACCCGATCCGTTTGCCCGCGGCATCGGTGTAGATCAGCGTGTGCCCGTCCTTGCTCACCGTCGAGATCTCCGCAACGGTCTCCTCCAGCGGGTCGACGCCGGCGGGCACGTTCTGATACACGGGGTAGGTCGCCATCCGCGCGAACGGCCCCGTGCGGGCCGTCTCGCCGTCGGTGCTTCCCCCGGCGGCGGTCGCGCCGGCGACCATCGTCAAGGCCAGGGCGGCAGCGGAAATGGCGGGGGTCTTGCGCATGTCGTCTCCTCGGGCACCAACGGTTGGTGCCCGGAAGCTAGGGTGCCCGGGTGGCCGTGGCCGGAACGCCGGACCAACGGCGGGGGTACGCCGTGCGTCGCCTTCCCCCAGATCCCGCCCGGGTGGCCACCGGCGCTGACCTGGTCGGTTGTCCAGTTCTCGCCGCTCCCAGCCGCGTCGCTCGGAGACCGGCTGGCCGGCATGTGCTGGTCATCGTGCGGCCATCTGGATGCCACGTGTGAGGGCCACACTGGGCGGCATGACGACGCTGCGCCGTATGCTGCCGCCCCTCCTCCTGCTCTCCCTCGCCGCCCCCTCCGCGATCGCTGCCTCCGATGATGCGGACCGTCTCCCGCGGGGGGCGGTGGGTACCCGGGTCGAGACGCCCACCCTCTATGACGACGATGCCGGTGGCAACGCCTCCGGTGACGACCCGGCGATCTGGGTGCACCCGAGTGACTCGCGCCGCTCGATCGTCATCGTCACCGCGAAGGAGGGCGGACTGCGGGTGTACGACCTGCGTGGCCGCCAAGTCCAGAAGCTTGCCGCCACCCCCGCGCCGCGGCCGGACGGCGTGCCCGGTCGCTTCAACAATGTCGACATCGCCCGCGGGCTGATGGTCGGCGGCAAGCGCACCGACGTCGCCGTGGTCAGCGACCGCTACAACGACCAACTCCGCTTCTTCGCGATCAACCCCGCCGGCGCCGCAGCGACCCGGCAACTTCGCGAGGTCACCGCCCCCGGCCTGCCCTTCGTCTTCCAGCACACGCGCGCGGGCGTGGACACGGAGAAGACGGCATACGGCCTGGCGGTGTGGCAACCCACAGGTGGACCGACCTATGTCGCCCTCACCCAGGAGGGCACCACCCGGATCGCGACCGTGCGATTGACGAGCTCTCCCAACGGAATCGGCTACACCGACTCCCGGCACCTGCCTCTGCCGGCCAGCTTCCCGCTGCCCAATGGCACGACCTGGAGCGTATGCAACGAGCCGGGCACCCGGCCGCAGCTGGAGGGCATGGCCGTCGACAACGCCCGCAATGTCCTCTATGCCGCGCAGGAGGATGTCGGCCTGTGGCGGATCCCGCTGCCGCTCTATTCGGGGCAGCCGAAGCTCATCGACAAGGTCACCGACTTCGGCATCACCGATCGCTGGGACGAGGAGAGCGAGGAGTGCGTACCGGTCGACCCCGACCAGCCCGCGACCTACGCCGGACACCTGCTGACAGCCGACGCCGAAGGCGTGGCGATCGCCCAGGCCGGGGCGGGCGGGCAGATCGTCGTCTCCAGCCAGGGCGACGACCGGTTCGCCGTCTACAACCTCACCGGAGCAAATAAACCATTGGGCAGCTTCCGGATTCGCGGCATCGACAGCGCCGACAATGTGAGCGGCTCCGACGGCCTGGACGTCGTCACCGTCCCCGTGGCTGGCTATCCTCGCGGACTTCTGGTCAGCCACGACGAACCCGACAGCGGTCCCGGTGTCGACCCCGAGCGGGACCCCACCAACTTCTCGTACGTGCAATGGGGTGCCGTTGTCGACGCCCTCGCCCTCCCACGCTGAGCGACATCCGCGGCCGTGGTCAGCCGATCACCGGCGCGCGCTGCAGATCGTTCAGGTCGGGGTTGACGGCGGCGAGGATCCATGAAGACGCCCGGCCCATGCGCGTCGATGAAGACGGCCTCGCTCGCGCCGATCGAGGGGTCCCCGGCGGCGAAACGGACGAGCTGGAACGGGCACGGGTCCCGTCGAGCAACTCATGGCGGCGCCCGTCAACGGGCATCGCATCGAGATCGGCCGAGTGAACTCGCGGTCCGACGTCACCACGCCGCTACTCGTCGCCGCGCAGGGTGAACGAGCGCAGCCGGTCGCCGGTGAGCCAGAGGGCGCCGACCGTCACGACCAGGGCGGCGAGGACGGCATACGACAAGGGAAGGAAGGCGTCGTCGAGGCGGGCGCTGAACCGGTAGCCGACCTGTCGCCCCCAGGCGCCGATCGAGACCCACTTGATGCCGGTGAGCAGGCCGCCGAGCAGGCCCTCCCACATCAGCACGAACAGCAGCCCCGCCACGACGGCGTGCCGGGTTACCGCCGCCAGCGCCAGAAACAGGGCCGAGTATGTCGTGCCCGCCAGCGCACCCGCCGCGCCCCACGCGAGCGCGCGCCGCGGGTTGCCCGAGTCCATGATCAGCCCTGCCACGACCAGTGGCAGTGCCCCCAGCGCGAGAGTGGCGAGCCACGCCACGACGAACTTGCTCAGCGCGATCACGTGCCGGGACACCGGTTTCGCCAGCAGATAGACGATCGAGCCGTCGTCGATCTCCGGCCCGAGCACCGCGCTCGCGGCGAGCAACGCGACCAGCGGCAGCGCGAGCGTGTAGCCGAGGGTAAGGACGGCGTCATACCCGCCGTCGGCGTCGGTCAGGACGCGCAGCAACACCGCCAGCCCGATCAGGAGAGCGGGGATGACGAGCAGCACCACGCCGCGGCGTCGGCCGAGGAGGGCCTGAGCGGAGAGTCGGGCGATGGTGGGGTTCATGCGGGGCCGCCGACGAGGTAGGCGAACACGCTCTCGAGGGATTCGTCGCTGGGTGTCAGTTCGAGGATCCGTATGCCGCCCTCCCGGGCGAGGTGGGGCAGGCGGACGGCGAACGCGCCCAGGTCGGCGACGGAGACGTCGAACCCGCCCTGCCGACGCAGGGCGACGCCGAGTACGGAGGGCTCGGTCATGAGCGCGGAGGCGAGACGGCGATCGTCGGAGGAGGCCACGGCATACTGCATCGGCCGGTCGGTCATCAGCCGGCGGATGGTGCCGAAGTCGCCGGAGGCGGCGTGCCGTCCGGAGACGACGACCTCGATGTGGCGGGCGACCTGCTCGACTTCTTCGAGGATGTGGGAGCTGAACAGCAGCGTGCGGCCCTCCTCGCCCATCCGCCGTAGCAGTGCCATCAGGTGCATGCGTTGGCGCGGGTCGACGCCGTTGAACGGTTCGTCGAGGAGAAGGACGGCCGGGTCGTGGACGAGGGCGGAGGCGAGCTTGGCGCGCTGGCGCATGCCCTTGGAATAGGTGTCGATGCGCCGGTCGGCGGGGTCGGTCATCTCGACGGTCGCGAGGGCGCGTTCGGTGGCGGCGCCGGGGTCGGGCAGGCCGTGCAGTTCGGCGTTGGCGCGCACGAACTGGCGGCCGGTGAGATAGCCGAAGCTGAGTTCCCGTTCGGGCACGAGCCCGATGGTGCGATAGGCGTCGGTATGCCGCCAGATCGGCTTCCCGTCCAAGGTCACCGTGCCTGCGGAGGGGGCGAGGAAGCCGGCCATCATCGCGATGAGGGTGGTCTTGCCGGCGCCGTTGGGGCCGAGCAGGCCCGTGATGCCGGGGCCGACGGTCATCGAGATCCCGTTCACCGCAACGACATTCCCGAACCAGCGGGAGGCAGCGTCGAGAGTCAGGACACTCACTTCGTCGCCAGCTTCCGATAGCGCCAGACCAGCCCGGCGACGCAGGCGAGGGCGATGGCGAGGAGGACGGCGGCATACAGCCACTCCATCGCGGTCGAGTTCGGCGGGGTCATCGACGACCCGTCGGCCCACGCGGTGACGAGCCCGCGATAGAGGGAGTAGGGCGAGAACAGGCCGGCGATCTCGCCGATGCGCTCGTTGCCCTCCTGCGACGAGATCCCCTGGATGGCCGCGACGATGCCGTCGCCGAGGAGGAGGAAGGCGATGGTCGCCATCACCCCGAACCCGCGGCGGGTCGAGACCGACGCGATGAGTCCGGCGATGCCGGTGATGGCGGCGGTCAGCAGCAGCGCAAGCCCGACGGCGACGGCGGCTTTGCGGGTCTCGTCGGTGAGGTCGAATTCCCCAAGCAGCGCAACGGCATACAGGATCACGATCGGCAGGATGAGGAAGACGAGGGTGGCACCGAGCAGGGCGAGCCAGCGGGCGATCGCATAGGCGGGCGCGGGGAGTGGCCGGGCGAGATAGAGCGCGAGGGTGCCGTGGCGCTGGTCGCGGGAGAAGAGCACGGGCGCCTGGGCGGCGACGAAGATGCCGAGAAGGACCTGGGTGGTCGCGGCATACCGCGCGTAGCCGATCGGCATCTCCTTGAGGTTGGCGAGCATGATGGCGCCCGCGATCGCGAGGGCCGGGGCGAGATTGAAGGCGAGCAGCACGAAGGGGAGGATTTTGCTGCGGCCGGAGCGGCCGAGGCCGAAGGCGTTGCGGAAGCCGGTGGTCACGAGCGCGCGGGCGATTGCGCCCTCGCCGTGGCGGGGCCCGGCATACGGTCGGTAGCCGATGTCGTGGATGACGCTGGCGCTGTTGGGGTTTGCGGGTATGCCGCCCGGCTGGCTCATCGTGGTCCGCTCGTGTCGGCGAAGACGTCTTCGATGCGGCGGTGGTCGGCCTGGAGGCGGACGAGGCCGAGGCCGAGCGCGCCGGCGGTGTCGCGGATGACGTCGTGCACGTCCGCGTCCGCCCCACCGTCCTGGACGCCGGCGGGATGGGAGGCGTCGACGGTGAGCATGCTGCCGCGGCGTGCAGCGGTCAGGCCGGCGCGGGTGAGGGCATCCAGCATCCGGGCCTGAGCGTCGTCGCCGAGGACTTCGAGGAGCAGGGCGCCGGTGGCGTCGAGGAAGTCGTCGGTGCGTGAGGCCCGCAGCAGCCGCCCGCCGTCGAGGACGACGACCTGGTCGCTGACGCGTTCGAGTTCGCCGAGCAGGTGCGAGGTGACGATGATCGAGATGCCGAAGTCGTGGCCGATGCGTCGGATGAGGCCGAGCATCTCGTCGCGGGCGGCGGGGTCGAGGCCGTTGGTGGGTTCGTCGAGGAAGACCAGTTTGGGGTCGTGGACGAGGGCCTGGGCGAGCTTGGCCTTCTGCTTCATGCCGGTGGAGTAGCCGCCCATGGGTCGGTAGCGCTCCTCGGCGAGACCCACGTGCCGCAGCACGTCGGCGGCGCGCTCGCGGGCCGCGACGCGGGGGAGGCCGGACATCATGGCCATGTGGACGGCGAAGTCGCTGGCGCTGACATCCGGTGGGAGACAGTCGTGTTCGGGCAGGTAGCCGACGGCGGCGCGGATCTGCGGGCCCTCGGTAGCGATGTCATGGCCTAGGACGCGTGCCCGCCCGGCGGTCGGCGGGATAAGACCGAGGAGGATCTTGATGAGGGTCGACTTGCCTGCCCCGTTCGCGCCCACCAGCCCGGTCACGCCGGGAGCGACCTGCACCGTGAGGCCGTCGAGCGCGAGCACCGCGCCGTAATCCTTGGTCAGCCCCTCCGTGACCACCACCTGGTCCATGGGGGCAATGTATCTGGTGGGTCTCGATCGCGGTGCTCCGGCTTGGACCCGGGGGACGTGTTGGCGCGCTCGCCGGACCTCCATTACCCGTCCACGTCACCGTCGGCGGACGCAGGGCGAGGCTGACGCGCCGTCAATCCGATAGGCACGCGAGTGGCACCACCGTGACGCCGCCGGGCCTCGTGAAGAGGTGGGGTCCCCGAGCCCTGGTACTAGCCCTCCTGCCGAATATCTACTCTACCTCTTGCCGGATATCTAATCGACCTGACGTCGAGAAGCCAACTCGACCTTCTGCCGATCGGGGCCCGCGTTCGTCCGCCACCGATCCAGGAGTCGTGCACACGGTTGAGGCTCTCCCGTCCATCTCCGACAATCGTCTGTATGTCGATTGCGCCCAAAGACGAGATGGCACGACTGCTCGCGGGCGAACGTCCCACGGTGCGTGGGCACGGGCAGCTGCGAGTCGACCTCGACGACCTCCGCGTCGAGGTCGCCGGGCTAGGAGAGTTGCGTCAGCCGGTGACGGCGTCGACGGCCAAGAAGCTTGCGGCGCTCGGCAAACCCGCGGCTTTCGGGCTCGGCACGGAGACCGTGCTGGATGTCAGCGTCCGCGACACGACCCAAGTCCCCACCGACGCGGTCGCCGTCGACTGGGGCGGTCAGCTTGATCATGTCCTCGAGGCCGCCCGGGAGACGCTCGGGTTAGGGCCGCGGACGCGGCTGACTGCCGAGCTGCACTCGATGCTCGTCTACGCGAAGGACCAGTTCTTCGCCTCCCACCAAGACTCCGAGAAGCACGACGACATGATCGCCTCTCTCGTGGTCACCCTCCCCAGCGCGCACACGGGGGGCGAACTGGTCGTGCACGGCAAGGGCGGGAGCACGTCATACCGCGGGAGCCGCCAGGAACCGATCGCTGTGGTGCTGTACGCCGACCTGCGCCACGAGGTGCAACCGGTCCGCTCCGGTCATCGAATCTCCCTGACCTACAACCTGATTCGTCATCAGTCCGACGAGCCGGATGCTGCGGCGGGCCCGGTGGGCGACGTGGCGCTCCTGCTGGAGCGTCACTTCACCGCTCCCGTGCCGGCGCGGTGGAGGGGCGACGACGTGACCTCACCCACGCGCCTGGTGTATCTGCTCGACCACGAGTACACACCGCGCAGCCTCACCTGGAAGGCCCTGAAAGGCGCGGACATCACACGAGTCGCCACGCTGCGGGCAGCGGGGACGCGGGCCGGGTGCGAGGTCGTCCTCGCGCTGGCCGACGTCCACGAGACCTGGCAGGACGATGTCTACTTCGACGACGACGATTTCGGGGGCCGCCGGTCGCGGCGGCGCGGCGGTGGCGTGGATCCAGACCCGCACCAACTGATCGATTCCGAGGTCACGCTCACCCATTGGCGCGGCGCCTGGGCTCGCGGAACTGAAGAGATCAGCGACTATGTCGATGGTCGCGAGGTGTGCGCCTCGACGCCCACCGTGCGGCTGACGCCCTACGAGTCCGAACACGAGGGCTACATGGGCAACTATGGCAACACGGTCGACCGGTGGTATCACCGGGCCGCGGTCCTCGTCTGGCCGGTCCGGCTGCAGTTCATCAACCGTGCCCAGGTCTCGATGGCGTGGGCGGTCGCCGACCTGCAAGACCACGTCGACAAGGGCGAGGCCGACATAGCCCGCGACGACCTCGTGTCGATGATGCCGTTCTGGCACAGCCAGATTGGAGGGCTTGACCCTGCACTGAAGTTGGTCGATGAGGCTCTGACGCTGGCCGCAGACCTGGACGAGCCTGACCTGGCCCGCACCTTCCTCGCGACGTTCCGGATCGATGTGCTCACGACAGCCGTTGCACCGCGCCTGTTGCGACTCGCCGAGACGTATGGCGACGTTTGGGCGAAAGACCTGGTCACCGCGTGGTCCACCAACTCGCGGCGCGGGGGCACGGGGACGGCCGATCCGGTCTGGCTGGCGGGCTTGCCGTCACTGACTATGGCGCTGTGCGACAGCGAGATTCTCCCCCGAGCCATGGTCGAGCTGGCCTGGGACGGCGTGCGGCCGCGGATCACGCCGCTGCTCGCCGCGGACCTCACGTCACGGGTTCGTGGCCAACTCGAGACCCTCGCCGGCTCGCTCACGTCCGTCCTCCACGCTGCAGCCGTATGCCGTCTGGACGCCGTCGCCGATGAAGTCCTGGCCTCGTGTCGCCAAGGAGAACCCGCGCTCCCGCTGCTTATCCCCCTCCTCGACGCCGCGGCGAACTGGCCGGCGGAAGACCGGCGGGAGGCCCGGGTGGGTGAGGCGGCGGCATACGCAGCGCAGTTGCTCGCCCAGCGCCTGGAGCGGCCCGCCCGCCGCCTCGACGACTGGTCGGTCCCCGCCCCGTCCGCCTGCGACTGTGACCTGTGTGACCAACTGGCCGCCTTCCTCTCCGCGCCGGATGAACGCACGCTGGAGTGGCCGCTCGCCGGGCCGAATCGGCGACACATTCACTCCCGCATCGAGGCCTCGGAACTGCCAGTGACGCACACGACCCGTCGGCAGGGGCGACCGTTCACGCTCGTCCTCACCAAGACCGCCGCCCTCTTCGAGCGGGAGATCGACGCCCGGGGCGACGATGAACTCGCCCTTGCCAGGGTGCAGCTCCTCATGGACTGAGAGCGAGTCCGCCGCCAAGCTTCGACGAGCTTGTGCGGGCGGGATTGCCTTGTGCCGAAGCCGGCGATGCACGCCCATGTTGTCGAACAGAGCCGTTTCGTCGCGTTGCGGGTTCGATCAGATATTCTGATCTTGTGCGGGAGATGACAGCATCCGAGGCCTCGCGCAACTTCTCCGCGGTTCTCGACGCCGCCGAGGAGGGCGAGACCATCGTGGTCACGAGGGCGGGCCGACGGGTGGCGACGATCGCCCCTGCTCCGACCGTCAACGCGCCCGAATTGCGCGCGGTCTTCTCCCGGTGGCAGGGCGATCCAGCCTTCGACGACTCCCTGGAGGCGCGCATCGAGGCCGCCCGGTCGAGCGTGCTTGCCGACCTGGATAACGACCCGTGGCTCGACTGATCCTTGACACGGGTGTGTTGATCGCCGGGGTCCGCGGTCGTCTCGACCTCGGGGCGCTCGCCGACGCCGATGACGTGGCGATCCCGGCGATTGCCGTGGCCGAATACCTCGCCGGTGTCTTCCTCGACCCAGCCTCGGACAGGGCGAGCGCGCAGCGCGCCTTTCTGGCCGATGTTCTGGCCGTCGTGCCCGTCAAGGACTACGACATCGACATCGCCGAACAGCATGCCTGGCTCCTGGCGCACACGCACCGGACGGGCACACGGCGCGGTACGCACGATCTGATCGTTGCCGCGACCGCTCGTGCCACGGATCGGATCGTGCTCACCACCGACGAGCGGGCGCGCTTCGCAGACCTTCCGGAGGTTCGAGTGCGACTCGCCTCGAGAACCTGACCCGATCCACATCGAGGACGTCAGCCAACCCGCCGAAGGAAAAGCGACAAACCGTCGCCTCTAGGATCACTGATCCTGTTCCCGCGCCCACCAAGGAACGCGCTTGTGGGGAACTGGCATGGGCGCCGCCCTGGCGCCGCAGTGGCGACCCGTGACCCCCGCCTTGCCGCGCCTATGGGTACGTCAGTGGGGGTCGCCGAACCAGTCCAGCAGTTCGGCGCGGGTCTCCGAGGTGAGGAGGAGGGGGTCGGCGAGGCGGACGCGCCCGTCGTAGTCCGTGCTGCCCCCGATCGCGGCGAGCATCGGTTGCGCGCGCTGGGACGGGCTGCCCTTGAGTCCGAAGTGGTCCATCAACTCGCCCACGGTCAGGGTCCAGCTCTCCCCGATCTGATCGTTCGCCTTCGCGACGAGCCACACCAGGGCGGCGGCCCCCATCTCATCGCCCGACTTGCGCCGGAAGATCGCGGGATCACCGGCGGCGACCTTCGCGATGAGCCGCCGCGCAGCCGTACGCAGCTCGACATCGTCATACAGCCGCGCGATCGCCCCGTCGGCGAGCGCCGACATACGGCTGACTCGCTCCACGATGTCCGCCGGCACCCCGCTGACGTCGAGCGGCTCGTCGGGCAGCGGCTCGTCGTCAAGGGTGGCGAGCGCCTCCACCGACCCGAGGATCTCGACAGCCGGGTCCTCATACGACAAGCCGATGCTGTCGGCGGCCAGCGCGGCCGTCTCCAGGGCGTTCCTGATGGCCACGACGCCCGGGTCCTCGCGCATCCGCAGGTAGTCCGGCACCCACCGCGCGATCTCCATGCCGACCCGGAAGTCCACCGCCTCCTCGACCCCCGCCACGGCGTGACAGTGCCGGACGAACGCCTGCAACACCTCGGGCGCCCGGCAGTACTCCTTCAGCTCCGCCGGCATCAACGGCGGCAGCACCCGCGTCATCACGCGCTCGATATCGATTGTCTCCCAAGAGTATTGCTCATCCTCCCCGACAATGATCGCGGCGAACTCGTGCGCGACGTCATGGATGAGATCGTCGTCTCCGATCGCCTCGGCCTCCTCGCTGCCGAGGTATGCGGCGAGGAAGGCGTGGGCGAGATCGTGCACCTCCTCCTCGAATTCTTCGTCGAGGGGGTCGAGGCCGACATCGTCGAGATCCATGGGTATGCCCGCGTCGCCGGGATATCCGTAGCCTCCCGTCGGCAGGTGGGCGAGCAGGAAACGCAGCAGCGGCCGCAGGCCGGGCCACATCTCCTGTGGTTCGTGCATGTGCTCCAGCGAGCCGTATGTGGCCATGGCGGCTTCGAGCCGCGCGCGGGCGTCGGCGAGGCTCACCTCCGGGTAGTCCGGGGCAAAGCCGTCGCGCTCGGCGATCTCGCGCATCTGGGCTTTGGCCTGCTCGAGTGAGGACGGCATGAGGAAGGCGTCCTTGAGAAAGGGACCGCCGCGGAAGTCGACATAGGTCATGAGGGTCACGTCTCGCACGCCCGGCCCTGTCAGTTCGAGCATCAGGTCCTCGCCGACGTCGCCGGGAATGGTCATCGTGACGGCGCGGGTGATCCGCAGGCTAGCCAGTTCGGCGACGTCGATGGGCATCGGGTGCTTTCGGCCGGCGAGTTCGCGCCGGATGCGCGCGGCCATCACCTCGTCGGTGAGGAGGATGGCCATGACGTGCAGCGCCGCGGTGGTCTCGGCGATGGGTATGCCGATGAGGCTCTCGACCAGGTTGGCGAGGGTCGGCGCGGCGGCGAGGGGTGGCGCGCCCTCGTCGTCTCCGGCTTCCGTGTACTCGATCATCTGGGAGACGAGCGTCGCTGTGGACAGGGGCGCTCCGCGCATGGCCTCCCGCAGGCCCCGGGCGAGTTCCAGATCCTCGGGGGCGGGGGCTGCCGGGTGGCGGCGGACTGCGGCCCGTCCTCGCGTGGCCGATCGGTGAGGTGTGCGGCGTCCCTTGCCTTTGCCCTTGGCCATGTCTCCATCCCACCACGCCGCCGGGCTCGCTCGCTCGGATCCGGCGTTTCGAGGGGACGGTATGCCGTCCGGTGCGGGGGTTTGTGCAGGTCGGGGGCGTTGTCGGTGGGCTGTGCTTCACTCGTTGCAGGACGTGAAGACAGGCCGGGGACGTGCCGCGGGCGCTCTGGCCGAGTTGCGCCAGGTGCTGTGGCAGGCCCCCGGAGGTGCGCTCGGCGAGATCCTCGGCCAATTCGGTGGGCTGGCGTTGATCGCTGACGCCGCCGAGGTCGCTGTGATCGCCGAGACCCTCCAGCGCGGCGAACACACCAGCGGCGAGGCCCCCCTGGCCATCGGCGACTGGGTGTGCAGCCACTCGCGCCGCTACCCCACGGGCGCTACGTGCGCGAGGTCCGTCAAGCTCGCCCGGCACATCGCCAAGAAGGTGCTGCCCGATCGACTTGCCGAGTCGGTGCTGAGCGGACAGGCACCCGTGGCGCCTGCGGCGGTCGCGGCCGACGAGATGCAGCGGCTGCTGCCCGACCTGCAGCCCGGCTTCGTCGCGGCGGGCTGGGACGCCTACACCGAGCTTGCCTTTGCTGGTGACGTCGGTGAGGTGCGGAAGGCGACCCGCGCTCATCGCGAAATACGGCGACGGTGACGAGGGCAAGGACGACGAACGCGACCGTTCCCGGGCCTGCCTATCGGGCGGCGCCAGTGACGGGGGCGCGCTGGTCGACTACCGCCTGAGCCTCGACGCCGAATCCGCGGCCGTCCTCGAAGGGGCGCTCGGGTCGTTGACCCGGCCGGTGCCCGGGCCGGACGGCGAACCGGACCCGCGGCCGTGGACGAACCGTCGCGCGCACGCCCTGATCGACCTGCTCAACCGGGCGACCAAGAAGAGCGACGGCGACGTCGTCCTCGGCCGCTCCTCCACCCACACCACTGTCATCGTCGATGCACCTTCCCCGGCTGCTCCCGGCCTCCGGACTGGACCGATGCACACCACCCGATCCGCTGGGCCGACGGTGGGCATACCGATCTCGACAACGCAGCCCTCCTGTGCCGGATGCACCACGGCGTCGTCCACTCCCGACATCTCGCCGCGACGGTCACGACCGGGCCACCGGGCTCGACGAACAACGACTGAGAGTGGTCTGGGACTGACCCCCGGCAGTTATCAACACGCCGTCGCCGCCTACCGAGCGGGCCCGACTGTCGCCTGATACGGCTCGCCGGCGAGGGCTTCTCCCTGCCCCTGTTGGCCTGCCTCCCTTCCGTCCGGCGCACGGGCCTGGCTCCGTTCCGGGGTGCCTGTCAGCCGGCGGGCCTGTCCTGCCCGGCCCTGACTCTTCCGTCCCGCGGCCGGGCGGGCGGCCTCCCGACGAACTCGCGGTGCGCCCGCCCTGCGCCGGCCGGGGTCGACAGCGCGCATCCGGCGCGTGATAGCTGCGGATCCGGCAGACTTCCGGGTGGTGGGTGTCGATGGGGGAGGAGCTGAGATGCCGGATGCGGTGTGGAGTTTCCGCCGGGTGACGCGGGAGGACTTCCCGCTGGTGGCGTCGTGGCTGGCGCAGCCGGAGGTGCACCGGTGGTGGCAGCACGAATGGTCGGCCGCGGCGGTGGAGCGCGATTTCGGGGCGAGTGTCGACGGGGCCGAGCCGAACGAGGACTGGCTGGCCCTAGGCGACGGCTCGCCGGTCGGGCTCGTCCAGTGCTCCGCGGTGGCCGACTACGAGGAGAACCTGGCCAACTTCTCGGCGCTGGGGGAGGTGCCTCCCCGGGCGATCACCCTCGACTACCTCCTCGGCGAGACCCGCGGCCAAGGGCTCGGCACCGACATGCTGCGAGCGTTCGTCGCGCGCTGCTGGGCCGAGCGCCCGGAAGCGCCGGCCGTCCTCGTGACCGTCGTCGCCGCCAACCGGCCGTCCTGGCGGGCGATGGAGCGCGTCGGTTTTCGCATCGTGGGAGAAGGGGATTGCGAGCCCGACAACCCGGACGACGACCCACTCCACTACCTCCTCCGCCTTGACCGGCCAGGCGTCGCGTGATCGTGCTCGTCGAGGGTGCCAGCGACGCGGCGGCCGTGCGCGCCGGCGCGGTCGGCCGCGGGATCAGCCTCTCCCGCATCGACATTCGCCCCATGGGTGGGGTGACCAACGTGCGGAAGGCGCTTGCGGCGGCATACGAAACGACGCCGGAGGCGCAGGTGATCGGCCTGTGCGACGCGGGCGAGAGCGCCGTCGTCGAACGCGCGCTGCGTGAGCGCGGGCAGCCGGTGCGCGACGCCGGCGACCTGCCGGCATACGGCTGGTTCGTCTGCGTGCGCGACCTGGAGGAGGAACTGATCCGCGCGCTCGGCCCCACGCGCACCCTCGCCGTCATCGACGACCTTGGCCTCACGACGAAATTGCGCACGCTGCTCGGGCAACCGCAGTGGGCCGGCCGGCCCCTCGAGGAGGCACTGCACCGGTTCTGCGGGGTGGCCTCCGGGCGCAAGGAACTGCTCGCGGGCGCGCTGGCTGTTGCCCTCACCGCCGGGGAGGAACCCGAGCCGCTGCGGCTGCTGCTCGACTGGCTCGGATCGGGCGACTGGGCGATGCGCGAGGAGGGTTAGGGGGCGGCTCGGCGGCTACCGTCGAGATATGCCGAAGACGACCAAGAGCGGCAAGCCTATCGAGGACGAGTTGCCCAGTCCCGTCCAGCGCTCCAGCACGAGGGCACAGGAGACCTTCGCCAAGACGTATGACTCGGCGATGGAGCAATACGACGACGAGGGGCGGGCCAACGCGACGGCATACGCCTCGCTGAAGCGCACCCACGAGCGCATCGGCGACAAGTGGGTGGCGAAGAAGGAGTCCGGACCCTCGGACGAGCGGGCCGAGGAGGGCGGCCTCAACGACAAGGAGTCCGCGGGCGGGGTCGACGCGAACGCGACGAAGACGCACCTACTCGACGTGGCGAAGCGGCTGCAGATCCGCGGGCGGACCCGGATGACCAAGGACGAGCTCGTCGAGGCCATCCGCACGGCCAACGACAAGGCGAACGAGAAGGCGCGCGAGCGCTGAGGCCGGCGCCGCATCACGCGGCACCATCCCTCCATGGGCCTGCGGCGACGGTACGACGTGCTGGTCGCCGGCCACCGTGCGCACCCGCGAGGCGCCTCGATCAGCCCAGGCGCGCGGCCAATTTGGTGAGCATCGTGGTGTTGCGGCTGGTGCTGCTGAGCGGCCCGAGGATCTTTTCCCAGTGCCGTTTAGTGAGCGCGGACTCCATCGACGTGCCGTGCATGCGCCAGTGGACGTCGCGGCCCAGCACGACGAGGGTGTCGATGTCGCCGGACAGTCCCTCGAGTGCCGACTTCTGGGCCGCGGTGGGCGGATCCTTGAGGAAGGTGATGAAGTAGGTGTCGCCGTCGGCGACGTCAAAAGGCTTGGCGGACAACGCTTTCTTGAGTTCGGTGAGGGTGCGGACGAAGGTGGTGCACTCGAAACCCAGCTCCTTCTCGAGCGCCTCCCCCATGGCCTGCTCGATCGACGCGCGACTCCCGGTGGTCTCGAAGTGGGCGTTGCCGCTGTTGATGTAGGTCCCCACGTCGGCATAGCCGAGGTCCTCGCAGACGGCCCGCAGTTGGTCGGAGGTGACGCGCCGCTTGCCCACGTTGACCGCCCGCAGGAAGGCGATCCGGGTGGTCACCGCTGGGCCTGCGTGGCGACGCGGTCGAGGACCTCGTCGGCGAACCGGTCGAGTTCGTCGTGGCGGCGGGCCGGGTCGTCGCTGAACGCGATCGTGTGGATGCCGAACTCGTCGATACCGGCCTCGGCATAGCGCCCGAAGGCGTCGATCAGTTCCTCCGCCGACCCCGCGAACCCGCGCCCCCCGTGCTCCTCGAGGAAGGCGTCGCGCTCGGCCGGGTCCGGCGTCAGCCGCACCAGCGCCTGGGCGCTGCGTCGTATGCCGCCCGGGTCGCGCCCCTCGCGCTCGCAGGCGTCGGTCAGGGCGGCGCTGCGTGGTCCCACCTGGTCGGGCAGGCCCCAGGTGTTCCATCGGTCGGCGAAACGCGCCGTGATGCGCAGCATCCGCGGGCCGTTGGTGCCGACGAGGAGCGGGAGGGCCGCTCTCGGAATGGGGGAGACGATGCCGTCACGCAGCTGAATGTGCTTGCCGTCGAAGGTGATTCGCTCGCCGGTGCGCAGCCGCGAGATCCCCTCGATGCACTCCTCGAAGCGGTCGACGCGCTCGCCGGGCGGCGGGAGCGGTATGCCGTAGGCCGCGTGTTCGTTGACCTGCCAGCCGGCCCCGAGGCCGAGGACCGCGCGGCCCTCGCTGATCTGGTCGACCTCGATGACCCGCTTGAGCAGGACGACCGGGTGATGCCAGGTGGTGGGGGAGACGTGGGAGACCAGTTCGATGCGCGGCACCAGGGCGGCGATGGCGGCGAGCGCGGTCCAGCACTCGCTGATCGGGTCGTCGGCCGAGGTGTCGTCCGGCGTGTTGGCCATCAAGTGGTCGGCGAGCCACAGCCCTCTCAGCCCGCGGTCGGCGGCCCGCCGCGCGTCCGCGAGGGTCCGGGCGAACGGCCGGCCGGAGAAGGCCCACAGGGAGAAGTCCATGGGGCCGATTCTTCCGCACCCGGTCCGCATACCCGCGGGCGCGGAGCGGCGGCGGAATCCGGCGGCGGGTGAACAGCGACTGGAATCTCGGACGGAGCGGGACGGCTGTCGGTGCCCGGCGCTAGTGTCCGAAGGACCACGACCGAGGGGATGACACGATGGGTATGCAAGGCACGCCGTGCTGGTTCGAACTGGACACCACCGACCTCGACGCGAGCACCGCGTTCTACGGCCAGATCCTCGGTTGGCAGGTCGCCGACTCGGGGATGCCCGACGCGGACTACCGGCTCGCATCAGCGCCCGATGGGGCGATGGTGGCGGGTCTGTCGAGCACCGACGAGCAGGAGCAGGCGTCACCGAAGTGGGTGGTCTACTTCGCGGTCGACGACGCCGACGCGACCGCCGGCGACGTCGCCGACAGGGGCGGGCAGACGATCGTCGAGCCGACCGACATCCCCGGCACCGGCCGGTTCGCCATCCTCACCGACCCGCAGGGCGTCGCCTTCGGTGTGATGCAGCCGTTGCCGATGGAGGACGGCAGCCAGGGCGGCCGAGCCTTCGACATGGAGGCTCCCGGGCACGGCGGCTGGATCGAGCTGATGACCACCGACCCGGCGGCTGGCTGCGACTTCTATGCCGACCAGTTCGGCTGGACCAAGGGCGAGTCCATGGACGTGGGTGACATGGGCACCTACCAGCTGTTCGCCCACAACGGCGACGACATCGGCGGCATGATGGGCCTCGGTGACGCGCCGGTGCCCGCGTGGCTGCCCTATTTCACCGTCGCCAACGGCGTGACGGCCTCCGCCGAGGCGATCACCGCGGCCGGTGGGTCGGTGCACCACGGTCCGGCTGAGGTGCCCGGCGGCGGCCACATCGCGGTGTGCCAGGACCCGCAGGGCGCCTGGTTCGCGATCCTCGGCACCGAATAGGCCGGCTGTCGTCCGAGACCGGCCTCGCGCTGGCCGGGTGCCGTGCTGCGCGGCGCGGCACACGGCGCGCATGGCATTGTCGCAGAATGGGATTCACGGTCACCGGCGAGATCGTCGAAGGGCGCGGCCCCGCGCCGCACCTGTTCGTCGTGCTGCCCCAACACGTCGACCGAGTTGCGCGAGCAGCCCGAACTCAGCTACGGCTGGGGCTGCATCGCGGCCACCGTGACGCTCGGGGTGACGACCTTCACCTCGGCGTTGATGCCTCGGCAGCAGCGCTACCTGGTGCCGATGAAGGTCGCGGTGCGGCGCACGGAGGGCGTGGACCTCGGTGACGTCGTGACCCTGCGCGTCGAGATCGCCGAACCGACGGCGCCGCCGGACATGGGGCCGCCGCGCGATCGGTGAGTTCGCGCGGCCGGTGGGTCGGCTGGTCTCGGGAGAGGCCGGCCGGCTGGCGGTCAGCGGGTCATTGCCGGCAGCGCGGCTCCGCTCGTGGTGCCGATGTAGCCGATGGCGGCCTTGAGGTTGTTGTTCCACTTGCTTGATCAGCGGCTCGACCTGGGCCCACGCGGGGTCGCTGTCACCGAAGTGGCCAGGGGCCTGGAAGTTGCTCATGATGTAGGAGCGGCCGTTGTAGTTGTCGACGGCCTGCAGCCCGGTCGCCACGGCGCCCATCGGGACCGACAGGATGCGCGAGAGCTCGCCGGCGTCGATGCTGTAGGCCCAGACGTAGTTGTTGTTGCGGTAGCTGGTGTCCTCACCGATGAACAGGGTGCGCATGCCCTCGGAGTACTTCAGGTTGTCGCCGCCGCAGACGCGGTTCTGCGCGCACCGATTGCCGTTGGCGTCGCCTTCGGAGTCGACTTGCCGAGCAACGCCGGGATCGCGGTCATCCGGGTGGCCACGTAGTTCGAGTTGATGACGTTGCCGCCGGCGTCCTTGACGCCGCCGGCCGTGTCGAGCCGGTAGACCGCGCCACCCTTGTTCTCCGCGACCTGAATGTCGCCCTCGGTGTCGGCCATGCCGTCCTCGACGCGGGACATCACGACATACACCTTCTTGTCGGCGGCGTTGTGGTGGTGCCCTCGAACTTGTTGAACTCCGTTGTCGCACCCAGGTATGCGGCGTAGCGGCGGGTCTCGAGGAAGGCGGCGGCCTTTGCCATGTCGGGCTTGAGCTTGAGGTACTCGGTGCCCATGTAGGTGTGCACCTTCCGGAAGCTCGGATCCTAGGCTTGGCGAGGCTCACGTGGAAGATGTCGCTGAACGTGATGCCGCCCTTGACGATGGCCTTGATCTCGCTGTCGGTGCCGGTGTCCGGGGCGGCGGGCAGGCCCTCGTGGACCTTGGCGTCGGGTTGGTACTCCTCGGAGGACAGGTGGGTGTTCCACTGCGTGAGGGAGGCCGCGCACGGGATCCACAGGCCGGCGACACTGACGAAGCTGATCGTGTTGTAGGCGTGCACGACGAGGGCGCCGTCGGCCTTGCTCTGGTCGATACGGGCCATGCTCATCGTCGCGGGCAGGCGGCTCCAGTAGTCGTCCTCGGTGAAGCCGGGGCCCACCGGCGGAATCCCGCGGTACTCGTACTGGGTCACCAGGGCGAGGTCGTTGTTGCCGGCCTGCGTCGCGCCGAGCCCCGGCACCTTCCGAGGCGCCGGCGACCGAGGCGGCGGCCGCGACGGTCAAGGTGATTGCGTGTTTGCGGATGTCCAGGATCCCTTCGTGGGCCTGCGACGGGCGACCGGGGGGTCGAGCGCGTGCGGCCCTGCCTGTGACGCTAGAACCCGGTCGGTAATGCCCCGGGTGACGAGGAGAAGAAGACCCAGCGAAGCCTCGGCGTCCCCGCGTGACCTGCGGTTCCATCGGATCGTCGAGAGTCCGGAGGTCACGGGCCTGGCCTCGCGCGGGAGAACTGGGCGCAATGCCGAGCCTGCGGGTAGTGACCTCGAAGCTCGCTGCCCCTACGGTGAACGGATGAGCATCCCTGTCGACCTGGAGCGACTCGCGAGTGTATTGCTCGACTATCCCGAGGGCTATCTGTTGACCGCGTCGGCGGACGGGGCGGTCAAGGCGGTGTCCGTGGGGCCGGTTGCGGCCGAAGGCCATCTGATCTTGCAACCGAGCGCGGGCAGCGCCGCCAACCTCGACGTCAACCCGAAAGCGACTCTCCTCTTCCCCCCGCCGGCGCCGCGAGGTTTCACTCTCCTCGTCGACGGGACGGCCGAGGCAGCCGTCGATCGGATTCGGTTCACCCCCGCCTCGGCCATCTTGCACCGGCCCGCGCGGCACGCCGACGGCCAGCTGGGTCCCGAGTCGGTCAGCGGCTGCGAAAACGACTGCCGGAACCTCTGAGGTCCCTGAGAATGACGACACGGCAGGCCGACGCTCGGGCGATCACCGTCACGCCGGCGACAGCGGCCCGGTGGGACGATGTCGTCGCGACTTTCGGCACCAAGGGCGACCCGTCCTGGTGCTGGTGCCAATACTTCGCCACGACCGGCGCCTCCTACGAGAAGTCCGCCGCGGCCAACAAGGACGCACTACGCGGCCAGGTGACCGCCCGCCCCAGCACGACGCGGCCCGCGGGGCTGCTGGCATACCGCGGCGGGGAAGCGGTCGGCTGGGTCCAACTCGGACCGATCGCCGCCTTTCCTCGGGTGACCGGGAAGGCGCGCCGCACCGCAGCGCTCGACGCCCCGTCCGGCGACGGCGCGCAACCCGAAAACCTTTGGCGTGCCGCATGTTTCGTCGTCCCGCCGAAGCAGCGGCGCCCGGGCGTGGCGCGCGCTCTCCTCGACGGCGCTGTCGCCTATGCCCGGGATCGGGGCGCCGACGCATTGGAAGCCCATCCGGTCGACACCGGGGCAAGCGGATCCCGGGAGCCGACCTCTTTCACGGTGTCCTGAGCACTGTCGTCGCCGCCGGCTTCGAGGTGATCGGACGCACCGCCACGTCACGCCCGATCGTGCCGCTCGACCTGACGCTGCCTCAGGCCAGTAGGCCTCAGGCCAGATAGAAGGCCGAAAGGCGGGCCCTGATCCGGCCCTCGGCGTAGCCGCTCGCATGGGCATGCTCCAGGGCCGGAGCCACGAGATCGACGAACCGGTCGGCGAGCTCGTCGAGGTCGAGGCCGAGGTCGGCGAGTAGCGGCGCGACGGGCTGGTCCGCGTATGCCGTGAGCACCTGCTCCACTGCCGCCGCGGTTGCCTGCGCGACCACGCCCGACCGGAGGATCCCGCGCGCCACCGGCGCAGCAGCATCTCCCACGGCTCCGATGTCGTCGTCCGTGAGCAGGCGGGCGAATTCGGCGAGTCGCTTCGGTCCGACGGTGCTCAAGGTGGTGTCGAGCAGTTCGTGCCCCGATTCGCCGCTGAGGGTGCGGTCGAGAAAGCGTTTGCTGTCGCGCAAGGTGTCGCCGATCTGGTTCTGGACGAACCGGCGCAACTGGCGGTCGACCCCGCTCTCCAACCCGGGGGCCGCCGTCGCCAGCCCTCGCTGCCCCATCCGGATCAGCGACTGCGCGCCGGGCAGCTTGCGAGCGACAATGTTCTCGTTGAGGACGAATGCCTTGACGCCGTGATAGAGCACGTGGGCCACCAGTTCGTGATAGGCCGGGCTGTCCGTCACCGCGCCGATCACTGTGCCGCGCAATTCGTCCAGGTGTGTGACGAGGTCCACGATCCCATGCAGGTCCCGGGCGGCCGCCACATCGCCGACGGTCGCCTCGGATGCGGCGAGGGCAGCTCGGATCACCCGGAGCACGTCGGTGGCGAGGTCGGCCGCGGCGGCGGTCAGGTCGACGGCTGCGAGAGCGGTGGCGAGGGTATGGGCAGTGTCCGCCCCGGGTAGCAGGTCGCCCACCGTCACCTCGCCGAGCCAGGCCTGAAGTGCCGCTACTTCTTCGCGCACGTCCGCGGCGAACGCCTCGCCGTGCCAGCGATCCAGCTCGAATGCGACGTGGGCTTCGAGCAACTCCTCACGGGTTTTTCGGTCCAGCTTCGGGCCGCCCCGATTCGCCGCGACAGTCTTGGCCGTCGTGGAGGTCGTCGTGGACAGCGCGGGTTTCTTGGTGTGGGACGCGGCCATACCCCCACACAACCAGACCCCGCCGCACGCCGTGCCGCCGGCGGTGTGTGTCCTGTGTCCGAAAAGGCTGCCGGCATGCCGGTAGGCCGCCGCAGCCCCTAAGCGCCGACGCAGCGCCCTAAGCCGCGGCGCAGGGGTCGATACCCGGCTGGCCGGGGCGTTCGATGCCCGTTGAACGAGGCGACGATGACGTCGGTGCGGTCGGACTTGTTCAGCAGCGTCGCCAACAGGCGCGCGGTGCGATGGAAGGAGGCGACGTCGGTGTCGCTGGTGCCCTTGATCTCGATATTGACCGGGGTCTCGGGGAAGGCTTTGAGGTCTTGGCGCAGCGTCGGGATCTTGACGTCGCTGGGCTTGAAGCCGGCGACCTTCGGGTCACCGTGCCCCGTGCGCCGCGCAGGGTGTATGCCGCGTCCGGCAGCCCGTGGACCGTGCTGCGGCCGGGGACGAACCAGTAGGCCGCGTCGAGCTCCTTGAGCTGATCGAGCGTCATGTCCACCACGCGCCCGGTGCCGTCGGTGGTCTCATCGACCGTCGCGTTGTGGATGACGACCAGTTGCCCGTCCTTGGTCGACTGCACGTCGAGCTCGAGCATGTCGGCGCCGATCGTCGCGGCCCGCTTGAACGCATACATCGTGTTCATCGGCGCCTCGTCCTCCCCGCCTGAGTGCGCCATATTCATCACCCGCATCTCCGTTCGCCAACGGCCTCGGAGAACTGCTCGGCCTCGGGGCCGGCGCCGTGGTCGCCGTTCCTCTCCAGAGATGGCTGGAACCGCGCTGTGCGTGGCCGGCGGTGCTGGTGAGCGCGACGCTGTTCGCCCTCGTCGAGGGCACCGCGGTGGGTATGACGCAGCACCGGGTGCTCGCCGAACTCGCCCCGAGGGTCCGGGGTTCGCGCTGGCTCGCCACTGTCGCGGGCGGTTGGGTCGCCTGGGTCGGGGCAAGCTCGGCCATCGCCGCCATGTCCGCGCCTGGCACGACGGGGCCAGAGCCGCCGCTGGCCGTCCAACTCGCCTTCATGAGCGCTACCGGCCTGGCTGCGGGGCCCGTGCTCGGGATGCCACAGGCGCTCGCACTCCGCGTCGTTCAGCCGCGCCCGTGGTCGTGGATCTGGGGCACATTCGCAGCACCTGACCTGGAGGGACCGCCCATGCGCGCACGTTCACTCGCCGCTGCGGTGACTCTGACCGCCACGCTCGCCGTGCCCGCCTCGAGCCGCGTGGGTGGACCCAATGACGCCTTCGGTTTCGGGTTCTTCCCGGGCCCGTACGGCATGGTCGTCTACTCGAAGTACCCGATCGACCACGCCGCGGTCCGCACCTTCCAGCACTTCTTGTGGAAGGACATGCCCGGGGCTTTGCTGCCGGACGACCCCGCCACCCCAGCGCCGGGCGCCTGGTATTCCACAGCCGAGCTGGAGCAGGTGCGCGTGTCGTCGAAGTCGCACTGGGATGTGCCGATCCAGGTCGGCGGCCGGACCGTGCACTTCCTCGTGTCGCACCCGACCCCGCCGGTCTTCGACGGCCTCGAGGACCGCAACGGAACCCGCAACCACGACGAGATCCGGTTCTGGGCCGACTATGTGCAGCAGCGACCCGCTGTCGGCCCTCACCGGCACCTACCCCTTTCCCTCCACCGATCACCGGCTGGTGTGGGCCGACGTGCTGGTGCGCGGAAAGGGCCGCTAGGCGCGGCCGGCTCAGGCCGCGAATCCCTCGCGGGTCTCCTCCGCGTGCTCGCGGCACAGCACGGCGACGGCACGATTGTCGAGGAAACCGGAGTCGGTGCCGCAGTCGTGGCACACCATTGCTGCCTTGCCGCCGAGGTGGACCGTCTCGACGCAGTGCGGCGCGCAGCACTCGCTCGTGTGGTGATGGTCGCGCCGGTGTACAGCAGCGAGAGTGTTCGCTGCGACTGCCGCGCGGCCCGCGGACTCTCCAGCCGTCATGGTTGTCCTCCGGTGAGTCCCTGGTGTGGCGTGAGTCACGCTAGTACACGTCCGGGGGTCCCGGGAGGTTGCCACGCACGGTTTGCGGCTACCTGGGCACGCCTACGCAGAGCGGAACGACGGCTGCCGCCCGAGTGTGCCGACGAGGCGGGCGCGAGCCTCCGGTGAGGCGGCATCGTCACGCGCGGCAGTGACGTCGGAAAGCCGCTCCCGCAACGCCATCCGCTCCGAGACCGAAGCGTCGCCGTCCTCGGCGAGCAAACCCTCGATGGCCGCGATGCCGGCCTCCGAGCGCGCGACGAGCTGCGCTTGCGCGGCGTCCAGGCGGGCGGCATACCAGCTGCTCGCCAGCACCGCCTCGCGGGTGAACATAGCGCGGAAGGCGGGATCCTCCAGGGTCGATCCATCAGCGGAGATGCCGTCCGCCATGATCTCTAGCAACGCGCGCACGGGCGGGCAGGCGGACTCGATCGTGCCGTCCTTGAGATAGGCGCGGGCGACCCGCTCGTGGGTGGAGACCATGACGTCGACCGAGTCGACGAAGACCTGGCGGTCCTGGGTCTCCGGCCGCAGGATGGCCTCCGTGAAGATCGCGTCGGGGTGCATGAAGATGCGTCCGAGGAAGGTCGACGCGAACTTCTCGGTGATCCGGTAGCCGAGTCGGCTGGCCGCCACGACGCGCCCGTCATCGAGGACGACGTCGGCGACCGGCTCGAGGTGGCCGGCCTCGATGAGCGCCGCCGCCGAACGCTCGGCCGGCGACATCCTGGCGAAGAGCTCGGGGATGAGCAGACTGACGTCGTGGTCAACGCGGACCTCGGGCCCGACATAGCCGGCGCCGGAGATCCAGCCGTCATAGCCCGTCAGGGCGAAGGAGAGAAAGGCGGCGTTGAGGTCGTAGGTCGTCGGCAGCGCGTTGAAGGGCGCCTTGGTCATCGCGCCCTCGGAGCCGGCGCCGGTCGTCGACGGCGACTTGCCGGTCATGGAGGAGATGAACTCCATGAGCAGTTCGGGCAGCTCCAGATAGTGCAGCGGCCCGAACGCGCACAGGGCGGGCACCCCGCTCTCCGGTGGGTTGTTGCGCCGGCCGGCGGCGACGATGTCGACTCCGGTGACCATGGGCTCGTCCATCGTCAGGCCGCGGGCGATCCGGAGGGCGGTGAGCGCGCGTGCCGTCCCGGCGGGGTCGGCCATGTCGGGCCGCACCTGCAGGTAGCGCGGGTTCTTCGACGGCTTGCCGTCGACGATGCGCGGGCGCGCCGAACAGACCATATAGGTGGCGTCGCCGGGCAGCGTGCCGGCGGCGAAGTCGGTGATCAGCTCGCGCATCGGCTCGGTGAACTGACTGACAGCGATCGCGTCGTCGGCCAGCTCGGTCGCGGCCGCGACGTCGAGCGGCTGGAAGTTGGACAAGAACGTTCCGGGAGAGGCGATGTCGGCCTCGGCGGTGGAGTCGTAGCCGGGAGTGATCGCGTCGTCGGGCCGCTGGAAAAGCAGCCGCTCGCAGTTCTCGACATATTTCACCGACGGCTCGCCCGGACCGCTGGTAGGCGCGACGACTGAGGCCGTGATGTCGTCCTCGGTCTGCACCTTCACCGAGGGCGCGAAGTCCGGCCGGAGCGAGAAGAGCCGATAGGAGCCGTCCGACTCGAACCCGACGCGCAGCATGTCGACGAGGACGGCCTGCCCGTCGATCCGCAGGCGGTTGCCGGTGCGGCCGTTGACTTGGCTGACCGAGCAGTGGCTACGCCAGTCCGCGCCCCACTCCGAGCGGTAGGCCCGCTTGATGACATAGACCAGTTCGAGCACGTGCGGGGGGATGGCCCGGATGAAGGCGTTGTGCTCGTCGGAGAACTCCGCCTTGGGCGTGAAGAGTTTGATGACGCTGCCGGTGCTGCGCTCCGGGCCGAGGACCGAGCGGTGGTCCTTGCCGTTCCACTCGGGGTTGGCGTAGCGCTCGCTGTAGTCGCGGCTGACGATCTGCTCGACCGCGTCCATGTCCGCGTCGAAGTCGGCGACGAACGCCTGCCCGATCGTGATCGCGTCGGCGATCGACTTGGAGATCTCGGACTTGCCGCCGCCGGAGACGGTAGACGGCTTGTGGCAGACCGTCGAGGTCGCGGCCGTGCCGATGATGGTCCACTGCACCGGTTCCCGGCGCACCTGCTTCATGACGACGCGGAAGCCGGAGGTGTCGAGATAGGTGGTGTCCCCGCGGAAGGGGATGGTCACGGTGTCCTTTTCCCCGGCCCATGAGACGGTGCGCTCCTGGAGGGAGAACTTGGCTCCCGTGGGGACCAGGACGATGTCCTCGTGGTCGACGCAGCGGGCCCACCCGGCCTCGTCCGGCGTCCACGCGCGCGGGTCGCGCGCGGTGACCTCGGCCACGGACGGTGCGCCTTCGGCATACGTGTTGACGAACTCCTGGCCCTCGTCCCACGAGGGCAGCACGATCGCGCCGCCGGAGTGCTCTTCCTCCGATCCGCCGAAAAGGTTGGCGGACATGGAGATCTGGGTCTTGACTTCCTTCTTGCAGTAGCCGAAGTAGTTGTCGGCGATGATCGTCACCATGACGCCGCGCTCGTCGCGGGCGCACACCTTGAAGGCCTGGCCGTCGTTGTAGCGCTCCGCCGGGTCGGTCCAGCACATGCCGTCGCGGATCTGCCGCTCGGTGGCATCGTCCTTGTGCGGGAGGCCGAGGGACTGTTTGGTGGCCGAAATCAGGTGCGGCGCAAGGAGAACCAGGCCGGTGTGGCCGGTCCAGCCCAGCGGGTCGAGGGCGGCGTCGTTCTCGGGCAGGTAGGGGTCGCCGGCGTTGCCGAAGATTCCCTCGACGAAGTCCAGGTTGGCGACCATCGATCCGGGCACGATGAAGCGGGTCTCCATCCGGCGCTCATGCGTATGCCCGGGGACGCCGACCGTGACCAGTGGCCGCAGCAGCAGGGAGACGAAGCAGGCCGCCTTCTCTTCCTGGGTGGAGGTGATGGGCAGTTCCAGCGCCGCGGCCGGGGGCGTGAGCGCGCGGTCGAGGAGCGCGGCGAACACCTCCCGGGGCACGGCCTTCTTGTCATCGGGGATCGGCAGGCCGCCCTCGGCGATGTGGAAGACGCCGGCGGTGGTGCGGCGGTCGCTGCGGGGGTTGTGCAGCACGCCGTTGGCGAGGCGGTAGCTCGTGATCAGGCCGGAGGAGTACTCGTCGGAGTCGACCGGCAGCGAGAGAGTGCGCGCCAGGCCGGGTAGGTCGAGGCTCAGGGTGCGCCGGGGCAGGTGCGGGATCGGTGTGACACCGTGCAGGTACGCCGTCAGGAACGCCTCGATCCGCTCGTCCACCGGCGGGAGGCGGTCACCGAGGCGGCGGCTCAGCTCGCGCTGCCGCTTCAGGATCGGGGCGACCAGATCGTCGGCGACGGCCTGACCCGGTTCCACCGCCTCGACCTTGGGCTGCCCCAAGAGGTCGAGCCGCACGTTGACGGCGGCGAGCAGGTCTGCGGACGACGCGGGCTGGGTGCCGTTCATACCTCCATTGTGCGCCTCATGAAACCGCTTACGCACCCGGTTCACCACGTGGTCGTTTTCGGGTCGCCAGATGGTCACCCAGCCGGGCACGCGTGCGCCGGAAGGGGTCAGTGTGACGGCGACCGGAGCGCGGGTGACCTGTGTGCGGGTGACCTCAGTGCGGGTGTCCGGGGTGGGGGCTGCGGCGCGGGCACAGGACTTCGGTGGCCGCGGCATATGACAGCAGCGCGGTGTCGGCGTAGGGGCGGCCGGCGAACGTGAGGCCGACCTGCATGCTGATGTCGCGCATCACGCCCATCGCGATGGTGACGGTCGGGAGGCCGAAATGGCGCGGCACGAGATTGCCGTTGGCGACCCAGACGCCGTTGCGCCAGGCGAGATCGGCGGAGGCGGGATCGACGTCGGCATCCGCTGGGCCGACGTCGGCGACCGCGGGGAAGATCACCGCGTCGAGCCGCTCGCTGTCGAGCCACGCATCGAGGTCCAGCTCGCGGGTGCGGTCCAGACCCGCGATCCCCTCGGCGACCCATGTGTGCTCACGCAGCGGAACGAGCGGGTGGGCGCGGGCGTAGCCGGGGAAGAGCGCGATGTCGTCGCCGAAGTCGTGATAGCCATCCTTCAGCGCGCCTGGCGGGGGCGGAAAGATCTGTGCCCCATCGATATCCGCCAGGCGGTGCAGGCCAAGGTCACCGTTGGCGTGGAGGAAGTCGTCCCACGACCAGGCGGCGAGATCCTGGACCTCCCGCTCGAGATAGACCGGGCTGACGAGACCGCGGGTGCGGATGGTGGCAGCGCCGGGCCGGTCGGCCTCGTAGTTGCTGACGATCGGGAAGTCGGTGAGGACGACCTCGGCTCCCGCGGCGCGCACGTCCTCGACCAGCGCCCACAGCAGGTCCGTCGGCACCAGCGGCCAGTTGCCCCGGGATGGAGATCACCACGCGCGATGGCGTATAGGCGCACAGGCCGTTGTTCGACGCCGGTCCGCGACCGGAGTACCACGTCTCCTCCCCGAGGCCGAAGGCGGCCAAACTCGCCGCCGTTGCCGTGCCGGAACCGTTGGAGGAGCCGGAGGCGAAAGGTGCCGTGAGGTATGCCGGGTTGTACGGGCTCTCCGCGCGGCCGTAGAGCCCCCGCTGCATCCCGCCGTTGGCCATCGGCGGCATATTCGTCAACCCCAGGAGGATGGCGCCGGCGCCGCGGAGGCGACCCACGGCATACGAATCGCGTTGGGCCACAAGGTGAGCGAACGCGGGGGAGCCGCCCGCGACAGTGAGTCCCGTCGCAGAGTAGGAATCCTTGGCCGTATAGGGGATGCCGTCGAGCGGTCCCATCAGCTCGCCCCGGGTGCGGCGCCGGTCGGACTCCTCCGCCTCGGCGCGGGCGTTCGGGTCGAGGACGACAACGGAGTTCAGGTGCGGCCCCGCGTGGTCGTATGCCGCGATCCGCGCGAGGTAGGCGTCCACCAGTTCCGCGCTGGTCACCTCGCCCCGTGCCAGCGCCGCGGCGAGCTGGACGATCCCGGCCTCCACCACGTCACACGACATCTCTCGACGCTATCCCCTTGACACGGAAGCGGCCAGCGTGTGTACGGTGTCAACATTACAAAGTGGACAGTGTCCACACTGATCGATGGAGGACGAGATGAGCGCGACCACGGACTTGACCACAGACTTGTCGGTGACCACGGCTAGCGTTTCGGCCATGACCGAGGGACCGGAGGGCAGCCCGGCCGACGGCCCCGACGCGCCCGGCCATAGCGAGCACCACGCCGCCCGCTTGCCGCCGGGCATCACCCCCGGCCCGCAGACATTGCGCGCCTTCCGGGCCGTGCTCGCCAACACGCTCGTGGCCAATGTGACGACCAGCTATCTGTGGTTCGCCCTGACGTTCTGGGCCTATCTCGAGACCAAGTCGGTGCTCGCGACCTCGATCCTCGGCGGCTCCTACATGCTGCTGATCGCCGTGGGTGGCATCTTCTTCGGCACGCTCGTCGATCACCACCGCAAGCACGCCGTCATGGTGGCGTCCAGTGCGATCACTCTCGTCATGTTCATGCTTGCGGGGGCGTTGTACCTGCTGTTCCCGACGCAGCGCCTGGTCGACTGGAACGGACCCGTCTTCTGGGCGTTCGCCGGCGTGATCCTGCTCGGCGGAGTCGTCGAGAGCCTGCGCAATATCGCCTTGTCCACCACCGTCACCCTGCTGGTCCCCGACGGCCAGCGCGACAAGGCCAACGGACAGGTCGGCACCGTGCAGGGCATCGCCTTCATGATCACCAGTGTCTTCAGCGGGCTGTCGATCGGGCTGCTCGGCATGGGCTGGACCCTCGGCCTCGCCATCGGCCTGACCGCGCTCGCGCTGGGACACCTGCTCACGATCACCATCCCCGAGCAACGGCCCCCGCGTGACGAGGGCGCCCGGCCCCCGGCCTTCGACATCCGGGGCGCGATCGGCGCCATCCGGGCCGTCCCGGGCCTCGGCGCGCTGATCCTCTTCTCCTGCTTCAACAATCTGGTCGGCGGCGTCTACATGGCTCTCATGGATCCTTATGGGCTGACGCTGTTCAGCGTCGAGTCCTGGGGGATCGTGCTCGGCGTGACGAGCTTCGGCTTCGTGCTCGGTGGCCTGTGGGTGGCCCGGTTCGGACTGGGAGAGAAGCCACTTCGCTCACTCATGCTCGTCAACGTCGTCGTCGCCCTGATCGGGATCTTCTTCACCGTCCGCGAGGTGTGGTGGGTGTATGCCGGCGGCATCCTGCTCTTCATGTGCGTCATCCCGATCGCCGAGGCGGCCGAGCAGACGATCCTGCAGCGGGTGGTGCCCTTCGCCAAGCAGGGACGCGTCTTCGGCTTCGCGCAGAGCGTCGAGGTGGCAGCGAGTCCGGTCTCGGCCTTCCTCATCGGCCCCATCGCGCAATACGGTCTCATCCCCTATATGAAGACCGCCGAGGGGCAGGAGCGTTTCGGGTGGCTCGTCGGCGCCGGCCAGGCCCGCGGCATCGCGCTGGTCTTCATCGCCTCCGGCCTGCTCATGCTCGTCGCCGTCGCTGTGGCGATGATCTCCCCGCCCTATCGTGTGCTTTCGCGCTCCTACCAGCAGGCCGAGCCGCCGCCCGCGTCATGATGGGACGGTGAAGGCTGACGAGGCACGGGATGCGGGCAAGGCCGCCAGCGCCGGTTTGCGCACCGGGACCGGGCTGATCCGGGACATCCACGGCGGGATCAGCCACGGGGTGTATGCCGTCGTCGACGCCCTCGCCGGGCCCGCGGCCCGGCCCATCCGGGTCGTTCAGGACACGATCACCGAGGGCGTGTATGCCGTGACCGGACGCGGTCTCGACGTGGGCAGCCGGCTCGTCGGCGCCGCCGTCGCCGCCCGCAAGGCCCGTTCCGGCGCCGACCACGCGAGCCTGCACGACGGGCCGGCGGCTCACCACGTCATCGCGATCGGCAGTGGCCTCATCGACGATTCCCTTGTGGGACAGGTCCCGTCGCTGCGCCCCACGATGCACGTGCGCGAACGCGGCACCCGAGTGGAACTGACGCGCGAGGGCGTCGGCGCGGCATACCCCGAAGCGACGGACGAGATCGTCGTCTTCCTGCACGGGCTCGTGGAGACCGAGGCGGCGTGGCGGCTGTCGGCCAAGACCCGCCCGCCGTATGCCGACCGGTTGCGCGCCGACCTCGGTCTGACCCCGGTGATGGTGCGCTACAACACGGGGCTTCGGGTGTCGGAGAACGGCCGCCTCTTCGCCGGCCTGCTGGCGGATCTCGTCGAGGCCTGGCCGGTCCCGGTGCGGCGCATCGCGCTGATCGGGCACTCGATGGGCGGCCTGATCATCCACAGTGCGTTCGCGCAGGCCGAGGACGACCCGGCGACACAGTGGCGTGGCCTGGTCACCGATACGATCACGCTCGGGACGCCCCACCATGGCTCACCGCTGGCGCGTGGAGCGTTCGCGGCCACGGCGTGGCTCGGACGCTCACGCCATACGCGGACTGCAGCGCAGGTGATGCGTGCGCGCAGCGGCTCCGTGCGCGACCTGGCTCACGGCAATATCCTTGCGGCAGACTGGGAAAGCCTCGACGTAGAGGAGTTGGTCGACGGCCGCACCCATCCCGCTCCGGCAATGGGCATCCTGCACCGGGCGGTTGGCGCGGCATGGGGCAAGGCGCATCCGGACGGCGGGCACGACCGACTCAGCGACTTCCTCGTGCCCGTCACGTCCGCCACCCACGCCCACCTGGCAGGGGAGTCACGGCGGTTCACCGAGGACGACATCGCCGTCGTCCACGGCACCCACCATCTGGGCCTGCTCAACAGCGAGGAGACCTACCAGCACCTGCTCCGCTGGCTGACCCCCGCTACCCCCTGAGTCCGACGTTTGACGCGTCCTGACCCGCCAAACGTCGGACTTTGTGTGGGGGTGAGCCCTCGAACTCAGGCTCCTGTCGTGGCCCCCCACTCCTGTGCCGCCGCCACGGCGAGCGCCTCCTTGGTGGCGAAATGATGAAAGAACGCCCCCTTGGTGACCCTTCGCAGCCGCCGGCTATCACCAGCAGCGCGACCCGCTCGAGCGCATCTTCGCCTACCTCGATCTACGGGCCTCTCTCATCGAGGGCGGGCCGGCGGCATACAGCTGCGTGGCCGGCACGATGGTCCAGGAGGCGTTTGCCACCAGCCCGGCCATCAGAGACGCCTGCGGCACAATGTTTTTCGAGCACGCCGCCACTCTCGAGTCCGACATTCAGGCCGCCATCGACCAGCACGCACCGGCCCTGGAGGTCACCGCGCGGAGCCTCGCGGTCCCAGACCTGTCTCTGGTTCGACGCCGACGGCCTCGAGGCAGCAGAGCACGACACGAGTCTGCTGCCCGATGCGGAGATCACCGGCGTCTCGCGCTATCCCGACGACGTCGACAAGGGCACGCCCGGCGCGGTCATGCAGGTCGACTTCCGCCTCGGCGCCCAGCGCTTTGTCGCCCTGAACGGCGGTCCGCAGTTCCCCCACTCCGAGACGGTCTCGCTCCAGGTCTACGTCGAGACCCAGGAGGACCTCGACAGGATCTGGACGGGTCTGCTCGCCGGCGGTGGCGAAGAGACGATGTGCGGGTGGCTGCGAGACCGGTTCGGGCTGTCCTGGCAGGTCATCCCCACTCGTCTGGGCGAGCTGCTCGCCGACCCCGATCCCGAACGCGTGGGCCGGGTGGTGCGCCAACTGCAGACGATGACCAAGCTGGACATCGCCCCGCTCGAGGCCGCATACAACGGGTGAACCGATCCCGCGTGGCTCCTGCCGGTCACCGTAGCGAAAGCGGGGTCCGGACCCCGGTTCTGCTCAGGTGACACCACGGGCGCGGCTGCCCTCCGCGTCCAGGACGATGGGTTGACCGTGCGGGGTGCGGGCCGCCGCCGCGTGCCAGGCGACCGCCGTGCCGAGCAGGTCCGCCCGCGACAGCAGTTCCTTGGCGGCAGCAGATCGCCGAGCGCGGCAGCCCGACACTCGTCATAGTCACCGTCTCCTGCGATGGCGCACTCGCCAGCCCAGTTCCGATCATCGAGTCGCGCGTGACGAGCGCGGCCAGTGCTCGCCGGCCCGGCCGCCATAGCCCATCGACGCGACCGCCGTGGTGGCATCGCGCACGAGCCATGCACGGAAGTCCGGGTCGGTCCATGCCCGGGCGACCACCTGCGCACCGCGGTGTGGGCCGATCTCGTGTTCATAGGTCTCGACGATCCCGTCGAGGGCCGCGGGGTCGACGAGACCACGCTCGGTCAGCAGGGTCTCCAGTGCCCGAACGCGGGCGTCCATCTCGGAAAGCTCGCTGCCCCCGGAGTGATCGTGGTCGTGGTCGTCAGCCATGAGCCACGATCTCATGAGACCTCAGGCGGATGCCGGACTCTCGATGCGGGAGTCAGGCGTGCTTGTCCGCGGCGCCCTCTCCCGGCTGGACCGTCCACTCCGGCGGTTCGTCGGTGCCGGCCTTCTCGTCGGCCTCGGCGTCCTCGGCCGTCTCGTGCACCTTGCCCTGCGCGTGGTGCGAGGGGGCGTAGACGGCATACAGCCGCAGCGGCTCGGAGCCGGTGTTGACGACGTCGTGCCACGTGCCGGCCGGCACCTGGATGGACCAGCCGTCGCTGACCTCGGTCTCGGCGAGGTCGTCCTTCGCCGGGCCCATCTTGCACACGCCCTCGCCGGCATCGAGCCGCAGGAACTGGTCCGTCTCGGGGTGGGCCTCCAGCCCGATCGATGCGCCGGGCTCGATGGACATCAGGGTCACCTGGAGATACTTCCCGGTCCACGCGACCGTGCGATAGGTCGTGTTCTCCTTCGTGGCCGCCTCGATGTCGAAGACATTGGGCTCAGGACCGTTGTCGGTGATCTTCATGGGGCTCCTCTCGTTGCCCACCAGCCTAGAGTCGGTCGGCCCGGCTCGAGCCTCCCGCGTGCCGGTGAATCCGCTGGCGCAGCGGGACGACAACGCGGCTGGGCGGCATACCGGAAACGCTTCTCGGTATGCCGCGCAGTCAATTTTGCGTGAGCGTCAGCTCTCGTCGTCCACGATCTCGGCGTCGACGGGCTCGTCCTGCGGGCCGTCGGCCAGGATCCGGTAGAGCGCGCGCCGCGTGTCCTCGAGGACCTTGGCGGCCTCGGTCATCGTTGCGGCGTCACGCGTGGCGGACACCGCCTTGGCGGCCATCGCGACCTGCCCGAAGGCCTGCCACATCTCGCCGCCGGGCCGGCCGCCCATGGCCTCGCTGGCGTCGGCGGTGGCCGTTTCCCACGGAGCCGGTGCCTCGTTGTCCTCGACGGCCTGCTGGCCGGCGTCGGTGAGCCGGAAGGCCTTGCGGCCGTCGTTGTCGAAGGCCTCGATCAGGCCCTCGTCCTCGAGTTGGGCGAGCGCGGGGTAGACCGCGCCGGAGCTCGGCTTCCATGCGCCGCTGGAGCGCGAGGCGAGCTCCTCGATGATCTGGTAGCCGTTGCGCGGCTCCTCGGCGATGAGGAGCAGGGCGGCCAGGCGGACATCGCCCTTGGGCCGGCGCCCGCGGCGGCCGCCGGGGCCACCGTGACCGCGGCGGCCACGCCCCTCGCCCCGCGGGCCGTCCGGGCCGCCGCGCCGCATGCCGCGGCCCCCGTCGGGCCGGCCGAACTCGCCGTCCTCGGCCCAGTCACGCCGGCCGCGCGGTCCGCGCTCCCAGTCGCGAGGTGGTGCGGAGGCGTCCTGCGGGTGGGCGGCACCGGCGGTGGCGTTCTCCCAGATGGCGCGGGCCATGTCGGCGCCCTGCGGGCCGAAGAGCCCGCCCTTGCCGAACGGGCCGCGCGGCCCGAAGGGGCCGTCCGCGCCGAAGATCTGCTCCCACGGGCTGTCGCCCTGGGGGCGGCGGCCGCGGGGGCCGTTGTGGTGGCCGCGGTGCTCGTGCGGGCCGCGCGGTCCGCGGTGACGGCGCTCGCCGCCGAAGTCGTCACGGTCCTCGTGACTTTCGTAGTCGTGTCGGTCGTTGCTCATGGTGAGCATCTCCTTGCTGCCATCGCTGGCGGTATGTCGTGTGGCGGCCTCCGGTGGGGCGGCTCGCGGGATCCGGTGGGCGATCCCCTCGCCCGATCATCCGGTTCGCTGGCTTGCAGCGACATGACAAAGATATGTCGTTATGGCCGGCGTGTCAAGTCCGGCGTCGAACGCCAGACAATGGGGGAGTGATGCGTCCGAAGCCCAGTGGGATCGGCGAGACTTTCCACGAGTTATCGCTGCGCGCCTTCGACCTCAGTGAACGCGCCGGTCGCGCAGGCTTGGACTCCAACCGCCGCCGAGTCCAACGGTGGCGCGAGCACCTGTTCATGATGAGTCAGATCGCCATCGCCGCCGGGCTGGCGTGGTTCCTCGGGCAGCATCTCCTCGGCCATCAGCTGCCCTTCTTCGCCGCCGTGGCGGCAATCATCTGTCTCGGCCTGTCCTTCGGCCAGCGCATCAGCCGGGTGGTCCAGGTCGCCGTCGGCGTCTTCGTCGGCGTGTTCGTCGGTGACCTGTTCGTCGCCCTCGTCGGCACCGGCGCCTGGCAGATCAGCCTGGTCGTGTTCGTCGCGATGTCGATCGCCATCTGGGTCGGCGCGAAGATCCTCATGGTCAATCAGGCGGGCATCCAGGCCGCCACCGTGGTGACGCTGTTCCCCAACCCGGACGAGGGCGTGAGCCGGTGGCTCGACGCCCTGCTCGGCTGCGCCATCGCCCTCGTGTTCGCTCTCGTCGCGCCGACCTCTCCGGTGCAGAAGCCGCGGATGAAGGCCGCCCAAGTGCTCTACGAGGCCGCCGAGACGCTGTATGCCGCCACCGCCGCACTCCGGTCCGGTGACGAGAACGCCGCCGACGAGGTCCTGGCCCGGGCCCGCAGCACCGAGGGCAAGTTGCGCGCGCTCTCCGAGGCATCCTCCGAAGGCATCGCGCTGGTGCGCTATTCGCCGTTGATGCGCCAACACCGGGACCACGTCCAGGCCGTCGCCGAGATCGTCGCCCCGCTCGATCGGATGCTGCGCAATCTGCGGGTTCTCGCCCGCCGCGTCAGTGTGGCCGCCTGGCGCCAGGACCCGGTGCCCGCGCCGGTCGTCGCGCTCGTCGATCAGACGGCCGCCGTGATGGAGTTCTGCGCCAGCGAGCTGTATGCCCGCCGGATGCCCGAGCGCGCCCGTCCCCGCATCGTCGCGGTCGCCGACGCCACATCGCAGATCGACGTGAGCGACCTGACCCTGTCCACCGCCGTCATCATCGCCCAGACCCGCAGCATCCTGGTCGACCTGCTCGAGCTCACCGGCCTCAGCTACGCCGATGCGCGCGAGCAGGTCCCCGACATGCACTGAGTCCCCGGACATGCACTGAGTCCCCCGACATGCACTGAGCCCGACGGGCGCTGCTTCACGCCAGGCGATGACTCCCGAGGGCGCGCGCGACCGCATCGGTCGCGGAGCCTAGAGTTTCGGCCATGACCGACGGCCTCTTCCCGATCGTGTTGCCCGTCGACGACCCCGATGGGCTTACGGAGCAGGAGCAGGCTTATGGGGCGCTCGCCGAATCGGTCCGGCGGCTGATCGACCTGACCGTGCGGACGCAGATCCCGGCCGAGGACGCGCGCCACGTCGCCTGGGAGATCGATGAGTTGACTCGGCGGCTCGCGACCGAGGCCCAAGAGGGCCCGTTGGGGTTGCAGGTCGCGAGTGACGGACGGCTGCGCGATCACGGCAATCCGGCTGTGGGACTGCGCAATCCGCTCGCGCCGCCGCTGCGCATCGAGAAGCATCCCGACCACTCGGCCACCTGCACGGTGGTGCTCGGCGCGGCCCACGAGGGCCCTCCCGGGCACGTGCACGGCGGCATCATCGCCCTGGTCCTCGACCAGGTCCTCGGCACGGTGCCTGCGCTGGCCGGGAAACCGGGGTTGACGGCATACCTCAACCTCACCTATCGCCGGCCCACCCCACTCGGCACGATCACCGCGCAGGCGCACATTGCCGAGGCAACGGGGCGCAAGACCCTCGTGCGTGGTGACCTGCGAGATGCGCACGGGGTGGTCACCGTGGAGGCGGAGGGCCTTTTCATCACTCCGACCTTCGCGCTCGACGCGCTGGCGCAGCCGCAGAGCGATGCCGGCGACTTCGACCCTCCGGCAGGTCCCGAAAACCCTTGAGAGACAACGAGAGCAGCCCCGGACGTCCGTGAGGTGGGGCCGCCGACCGAGGCTGCGTCACCTCCGACCAGATACCGGTGACGGTATGTCGGCACTGTGACTCGCATCTCGTGGCCGATGTGATGTCTATTGCCCACGACCGGCCTCCGGCAGGATCACGAAGAAGTGGTCCACCGGGCGCAACCTCCGGGACCTGAGCGGCGTCATCCCAGTCAGGAGGCAGCGCACCGAGCCGGCCTTGTCCCGGCGGAATCGCAGCGAAGGAGCTGAAGTCGTGGAGCGGAGAAAGAATACGTCGGCCAACCGTCGCACGTGCGTCCTGGCGTCCGGTGCCACCGCAGTGGTCGTGATGGCCGGGGGCTCCTCGGCCGGAGCTTCCTGGACGTCCGCAGGGACCTCGATCACGGTCAGCGGTCAGCTCACCCAGATCATCGTCGATGGTCCGCCGCAGGCCGACGGCCACGCGGCCCGCACCGAGACCACGGCCCATGTCACCATCGGCGACGTCACGGTCGATATCGACCCGAGCCTCGCCCGCGGCGCGCTGGTGAAGGAGAACGCGGTCCCGAGCGCCATCGCGTCGGAGCTGACGCGGCTCGCTCCGCGCAATATCGTCATCCTCGGCGGTCCCGCGAGCGTCTCCTCCGACGTGGCCCTCGCCCTGCGCCAGTTCGTCGCACGCTGACCGCCCGCCCGGTGGTGTGATGAGCGCCACATTTGGCCGAACGCGGTAACCATTTCGTGACCTGAGGCGTCGTTCAGGGAGTCCGCGATCGACCCCGAGCCCCCAACGCATGCCTGATATAGACCTGAACCCGACTTCTCGACGCGGCAATGGCGCCCCGACCCCACCGCCCCCACCTCCCCGGGGCCGCCCCATCGAAGACCCGCACCAGCCGCCCCGCGACGCGCACGGTTCGACCGCCGTCGATCCCGAGCCGGCAGGCGGGGACGGGGGCGTCCTCGGCCTGTCCCTGACCGGCATCCTCGGCGGCGCCCTCGCGGCCGTGAGCGCGGCGGCCCTCGGCGCCCGGCTGGGCGTCGCGGGCACCCTCGCCGGCGCCGCCATCGGCAGCGTCTTCTCGGCGGTGACCGCGGCGGCCTACACCCATTCGCTGCGGCATACCCGGACCCTGTTGCGCAAGACCACGCGCGCCGGCGCCCGCAGTCAACATCCTGCCGACGCGCGTGCGGGCACTGCAGCTCCCCCCGAGGCCGGTCGTGCGGGCCGGCGGCGGCCCGGGGCCACCCGCGTTGCCGCGCTCGCGCTCACCCTGTTCGCCGCTGCCGCCGTCATCGTCACCGGCATCGAGTTGGGCATCGGTCGCTCCCTCGACGGGTCCGGCGCGACCACCGTCGGCGAAGTCGCCAAGGGCACCGGCGCCGGCACGAGAATGCCGTCGTCCTCGCCCACCGACCCGACGCCCGCCTCGGCCAGCAGTTCCAGCACGTCGGAACCGACGTCCTCGAGCACGACCCCGGCGTCGCCCACCACCTCGGCGCCGTCCGGCAGCGGGACGAGCGCACCGACCTCCGATCCGGCGACCGGGCCCACCGCCACCGCGCCCACCACCACCGGTCCCGCGACGACCGAGCCGACGCCGACCGAGCCCACCACGACCCAGCCCACCGGCGGTGCGACCGAACCCTCCCCGAGCACGTCCGCGTCCTGACCCGTCGCGCGGCGCCCAACGATGGCACAGGACGGCCGAGGCAACACGGCAAGGCCCCCGGACCGCGATGGGTCTGGGGCCGTGCCGTCTTGCGTGGGATGGTCCGCTCAGGCGGTCGGGTCCCGATAGGTCGGACCCGAAGGCGGGGGCGGCGGCGGGGTCTTCGGCAGTTCGCTGGTGGGGTTGCCGTCAGCGTCGTATGCCGTGCTGCCGCCTTGAGTGCCGCCACCAGGGCTGGACGGCGCATCGCCGTATGCTGGGAAGCTCGGCGTCGTAGACGCGCCGGTTGCCGGCGGGACGGGGCCCTGGCTGGGCGGGGTGTAGGCCGGCGGCTGCGAACTCGCGCCGTACGGCTGCGGCGGCACACTGTCATACGTGCCCTGGGCGGAGGTGCCCGAGGCGCCCGGAGGGGGCGGCACGGCATACGCGTTGCGGTCCATCGACGGGTCGCCATAGGGCTGGGTCGGAGCGCCATAGGGGGCGCCGCCCTGGCCGTAGCCGCCGTAACCGCCGCCGCCCATCCGGCGCTCGCGGCCGGAGCGGACGAGCTTGACGATGCCGACGATGGTCAGGATCAGGCCGAGCAGGCCGACCAGGATCGAGCCGAGGACACCGAAGATCACGGCCATCACGGTTTTGCCGCCGAGCTTTTCGGCGTCGTCGCCCGTGAGGATCTTTGTCGGGCCGGAGCAGGTGAAGGCGTAGTCGCCGTCGGCCGGCGCGGTGAAGCCGCCGGCGCTCTCCCACGTGCGGCCGTCGAACGTGGCCCGCAGCTTCGTGTCACTGTCACGCGTCAGCGACGCCCCGCTGCTCGACGCGATCTCGCAGGACTGAATGGTGCCGTCGACCGTCTCGACGCTCGTGCCGTTGCCCGGGCCGACGTCGACGAGTACGAAGACGGGCTCGTTCGCCGTGAGGGCGACCGTGTCGCCGGGCTGGTGGACCGGCGCCGCCTTCGCCACGTCGGCCGCGCCCTTGAAGGCGTAGGTCGCGCCGCCGACGAGCAGCCCCGGCGCCCCGACGAACATCAACAGGAGTCCAAGGATGAGTGGGATGATTCCTCGCCGTTTCGGCTGCATGAGCCGGTCCCCCTTCTGGGATGTCGAACAAGGCCGTGGATGACCCTGCTGGACTCCATTTAACGCGACGGGGGCCTGCGCGGCGAGCAGCTCCGCCTCGGTTAGAGTCCGGGCGGGACCCTGAATCGTCCCCGGCGCCGACCCGGTCGCGGGGCGCCGACCACTGCAGAGGGGAATGGCATGAACGGACGACGGATGCGCGCGGCGGCAGTGCTCGCGAGCGTGACCCTGGCGGGGAGCGTGGTCTCGGCCGCCCCCAGCACCGCCTCGGACCAGCCGAACGAGCGCTACGACGTCTCCCGGCACCAGACCACCGACCGTGCCGCTGCGGCACAGGTGCGGGCGATCCTGGACCACCTGCCGGCCGACTGGCAGGCCAACCGGGACGCCTTCCTCGACAAGGCCGGCATCGAGCCCAGCCCCGCCGAGGACGCGATCATCGCCTATCTGGAGCGCGCCACCTGCGAGGAGACCGAACTCAACGCCTACATCGAGACCCTGCTCAAGGGCGTTCCGGACGACACGCTCTTCGTTCTCGCCGTGCTCGGCGTCCTGAGTTACCCCACCTTCGACGCCGTCATCGGCGGCACCAAGACCGACCCGCGCTACTCGCTCGAGACGGGCACCGTCGGCAAGGTGCGCCAGTCGATGGCCGCCGCCCGCCAGCTTTGGGATGTCAAGAACGGCGATATCGACGTCATGGGCATGCACAGCGACATGGTCGTCGACCGCGCCCGCGTCATCAGAGTGCTGCGCGTCGTCTTCGGCGTCAGCCCTAAGGACGCGCAGGAAGCAGGGACCCAGATCGTCCGGCTCATCAAGGCCACCCCGGCGCTGCGCGGCGGCACGAACCCGCTGTTCAGTCTCAACGCCTTCGCCTTCACCGGCGAAGGGGATCCGGACTTCGGGGGCATCAGCGACCGGATCGTCATGGGCGAGGGCATCATCAAGGCGCTGCGCTGGACCGATGACATCGCCGTGGGTCCGCAGATGGTGCTCAGTCATGAGTTCGGCCATCACATCCAGTTCGAGAACTATGCCTACCCGGCCACCGAGAGCCCCGCGAACACACGCAAGATGGAGTTGATGGCCGATGCCTACGGGGCCTACCTCGATGCCCACGCCAAGGGCTTGAACTTCACGCCGAAGCAGATCGACGGGACCATCGCGGTGTCCCATCTGGTGGGCGACTGCTCCGTCGATTCCCTCGGCCACCACGGCACGCCCGCCCAGCGCGCCCGGGCCGCCCGCTGGGGCGCCGACCTCGCACTGAAGAACGGCTCGAACGTATTGCCCTCCAAGCGGGTTCAGGCGCTCTTCCTCACGGCGCTGCCCGGGATCCTGCGCGGCTGACCCGGTCGCGACCCCGGCGCGGATGGCCGCCCACCCCGGTGGACCGCCATCCGCGCCGGCGCGGCTCGGCCCCGCCGGGGATGAAAGGATCGGCGGTATGCGGTCCTATTGCGCCATCTATGTCGACGTCGGCTACCTGCTCGCGTCGTCCGCGACGCGCGTGACGGGGACCTCGCTGCGCCGTGGGGTCACGGTCGATCACGAGTCGCTCATCCGCGGGGTCATCGAGCAGGCCGAGCAGGACAGCGGTATGCCGCTGCTTCGGGTCAACTGGTACGACTCGGGTGGTCGTCCGGGCGGGATGCCGGACATCCACCAGGAGCATGTCGGGTTGTTGCCGCGGGTGAAGCTGCGGCTGGGCCGGCTCTCGCAGACGGGCGAGCAGAAGGGCGTCGACCTGCGCATGGGCCTGGACCTGGCCACCTACGGCCGCAACCGGGTCGTCGATGTCATCTATCTGATCTCCGGCGACGACGACCTGACCGAGGCCGTCGAAGAGGCGCAGTTCCACGGCCTGCAGGTCGTCATCATGGCTGTCCCCGATCAGCGCGGCCGCCCGCACGCCGTCGCGCGCAACCTCCAACGCGAGGCCGACAACGTCATCCTCATCGACGCCGCGACGATCGACGCCGCCGTCAAGCCGGTGGCATTGCCGCCGGCGCTCATTCCCGGCGGGGAGGACAAGTCCGTCGAGTCCGCCTCCGTCGCTCCGCACGGGGACGCACCCGGAGGTGGCCTGGAGCCGTCGGCCGAGGGGATCCCCGCGCCGGCCGCATCGCCCGACACAACGGACCGGTCCGCCCAACCTGGCGAGCCGGCCGAGCCGGCCGCGCCGCATCCGAACGGCGCCCGCGGCACCCCCGCCGCCGTGCCGTCCCGGCCCGGCCCGGACACCGGGACCGAAGCGGACCCCGGGATCGACGCGGAGGCCCCGGCCCCACCGCATACCGCGGCACCGAAGCCCTCGGTCCTCGCCGGCAAGCGACCCTCGACGATCCTGCCCCCGAAGGCCGCGCCGCCGATGTGGACGACGAGCACCGGCGGGGCGAGCCGCGGGGAGGACATCGGCCTCGTCGACATCGAAGCCATCGACGCCGTCGTGCGCCAGGTCATCGCGACCTGGGTGTTATCGGCAACGCCGGAGATGCTCATCGAGTTGCGCAAGAGCGAACCGTTCATCCCCGGCGACCTCGACCGCACCCTGCTGCTCGACCTGTCCAGCCGCACCGGCGAATACGACATCAACGACGCCTCGCGGCATGTCATGCGCGACCGCTTCTGGGAGCAGGTCAAGCGCCTGCGGCTGGGGTAACGAAAGTCGTCGCGTCGTGGCGGCGCGGGGACATTCCGCGCGCCACCTCCATGCACTAAGTTTCGCCGCATGAGCAGACGGGGTCGCACGATCCGCCGGATCGTGCTCGGCGTCCTCGTCCTGGCCGTGGTCGCCGTCATCGGTGGCTACTGGTACGAGCGGCCACTGCTGCTGACCGGCACCGGGTATGCCGCACACAACGCGTGCGCGGTGCGTCAGATCGCCGGCCGCGACGACCCGACGGCCGACCTGCCGCCCAATCCGCTCGTGCCCTATCTGCGCGATTCGACCGACGGCGCCCGCACGACAGGGTCGCTGTGGGGGCGGCTGGCGAGCCAAAAGGCTTGGTACACAAAGGGATACGGATGCACGCTCGCGGATGAGGCGCCCGATCTCGGGACGGCGACGGCGGTCGGCGTCAAGGACAACCCCTTCTCGGGCGCCCCGACGCCGACCCCCCGCAAGGCCGTGGCCCAAGCCCTCGCCAATGCTTTCGGCGACGACCTGCCGCAGGATCAGCGGGCCGCTCTCGGGACCCGAGCGGTCGTTGTCGCCCAGCACGGCAAGATCGTCGGGGAGCGGTATGCCGACGGGTTCGGTCCCTCCACGCCGCAGCTGGGCTGGTCGATGTCGAAGAGCGTCGCCAACCTGCTCGTCGGCCGGCTGGTCCTCGACGAGGTCCTCACCGTCGACGACGCAAAACTGCGCAAGGACTGGAAGGGCGACAAGGCCAAGATCACCATCGATCAGCTGATGCGGATGAGCAGCGGGCTGTCGTGGGACGAGACCTACGCTCTCGGCACGCCGGTGACGACGATGCTCTATCGGGAAGAGGACATGGGCGCCTACGCGGCCGGCCTCGACATGGCGCACAAGCCCGGCACCTATCAGCAATACTCCAGCGGCAGCACCAACATCATCTGCTCGGTCCTGCACGAGCGCACCGAGGTCGGCGCCGACCTGCCCCGGCAGGAACTGTTCGCCAAGCTCGGTCTCTCCTCAGCCGTCTGGGAGCCGGACGCGTCGGGGACGCCGGTATGCAGTTCCTATCTCTGGGCCACGCCACGCGACTGGCTGACGATCGGCCAGTTCGCCCTGCAGGGCGGGCAGTGGGCCGACCAACAGCTGCTGCCCGAGGACTGGATGGCCCAGTCCACCGAGGTCGTCAAGGTCGACAAGACCGAAGAGCCAGGGTATGCCGCGAGCTGGTGGACCAACAAGGACGCCGCGGGCAAGCGCATCTCCGAAATCCTTCCGCGAGACGCGTATTGGGCGCAGGGGCACGACGGGCAACGGCTGTATGTCGTGCCGTCAGCCGACCTCGTCGTCGTCCGCCTCGGGTTCAGCCCGCAGGTCGAGCCGGCCGATCTGCGCGCCGACGCGCTCGTCGCCGACCTGGTCGCTGCCCTACCCGTCACCAAATAGGCCCCGCGGCCTGGCAGGGTAGAGGGTATGCGCGCCATCGACCTTGCCGAGCAGGTGCCGACCGTCCACAAGGAGACCACCGGTGCCGAGGCTGCCCGGATCGTCGCTGAATTCCGGCTCAACGGGCTGGTCGTTGCCGATGATTCCGGGGTGCCGATCGCGGTCATCCCCGGCAGCCAGCTGCTCTCGGTGGTGCTGCCGCAGTATGTCCGCGACGACCCCCACCTCGCGCACGCCTATGACGAACAGGCTGCCGACGACCTCTGCGCGAAGCTGACGACCGTCACCCTTGGCGACCTGATCGACGCCAAACGGCTGACGCCGGCACAGCTGCCGCAGGTCGAACCTGACGCCACGGTGGTCGAGATCGTCTCCGCCATGAGCAAGTTGCACTATCCACTCATCGTCGTGGCCGATCAGGCTAGGTTCCACGGAGTCGTGACGATGTCCCGCGTGCTCGCCGCCATCGCCCAGGCCGCGGGCCAGGACAGCGACCTGATCCGCCGCCGTCTCGACAAGGACATCATCGATCGGGGGCGGTCCGGCTACCTCAGCGAAGCCGGCGGGGACACCGCTCGCGGCGCAGGTGAGGACGCCCGGTGACGCTTGCTGCCTGGCTGGCGGTGGCGGTCTTCGCCAGCGCCTACATCCTGATCGCGACCGAGAAGCTCAACCGCGCCGCCGTCGCGCTCGGGGGCGCGGCGGCGATGGTGGCCATCGGGGCGACGCGCGGCCACGCGATGTTCTTCTCCGAGGAGACGGGCATCGACTGGAACGTGATCTTCCTGCTGTTCGGCATGATGATCATCGTCGGAATCCTCAAGGAGACAGGGGTTTTCGAGTTCCTCGCGATCTGGTCGGCGCAGCGCGCCCAGGCGCGGCCCTTCCGGATGATGGTGATGCTCATCCTCATCACGGCCGTCGCGTCGGCCCTGCTCGACAATGTGACGACGGTGCTTCTCGTCGCGCCGGTCACTCTCCTGCTGTGTGACCGGATGGCCCTGCCGCCGGTGCCGTTCCTGCTCGCCGAGGCGATGGCGAGCAATATCGGCGGCACCGCGACGCTCATCGGCGATCCTCCGAACATCATCATCGCCAGCCGGGCCGGATTGTCCTTCAACGACTTCGTCGTCAATCTCGCGCCGATCGTCGTCGTGCTGCTGGCCGTCTTCATCGGCCTGGCCTGGCTGCTGTGGGGCCGGCGTCTGGCCCATGACCCCGAGCGGTCCTCGGCAGTCATGGCGCTGACGCCGCGCGAGACGATCACCAATGCCGCGTTGTTGCGCCGGATGTCGCTCATTCTCGCGCTGGTGCTGCTCGGCTTCGTCACCCACGCCGTGACGCATATCGAGCCCTCCGTCATCGCCCTGCTGGGCGCCGGTGCCGCGATCCTCGTCTCCCGGCTCGAGCCCGACACCTATCTCGAGGACGTCGAGTGGGAGACGCTGCTCTTCTTCGCGGGCCTGTTCGTCATGGTCGGCTCCCTGGTCCACCAGGGCGTGATCGAGCAGCTGGCGCGCAGCGTGACCAGCCTCATCGACGGCAACTATCACGTTGCGGCCCAAGGCATCCTGGTCGGTTCGGCCGTGCTGTCGGGGATCGTCGACAATATCCCCTATGTCGCGACGATGTCGCCATTGGTGCATGGTCTCGTCGGCCCGGCCGCCGGTCTGCCACCAGAGGAGGCCTCACTGTGGTGGGCGTTGGCTCTCGGCGCCGATCTCGGTGGCAATGCGACCGCGATCGGGGCCAGTGCCAATGTCGTCGTCTGTGGCATCGCGAAACGCAACGGTCACCCGATCTCGTTCTGGGAGTTCACGAAATATGGCCTGATCGTCACGGCGGTGACGATCCTGTGCACGGTCCCGTATGTGACGCTGCGCTACTTCTAGGGCGGACCTAGATGATCGGGGTATGCCGGTCGAGCCTTCTAGGGCGGACCTAGACGATCGGAGTATGCCGGTCGAGCCAGGTGATATTGCCGTAGCCGAATCCGGTGCAGGCGCTGCGCAGGTCGGGGAAGAGGACCGACTCGTTGCGCAGCACCAGGCCGTCGGGGGTGTCATATGCGGACGCGATGACGGTCAGCGGGGCGCGGGCATGGTTGGTCAAGGCGGTCGGCAGCTCGGCCTGACTGCCGTTGTCGGTGCGGAAGAAGAGGACGGTGTCGGTGAGGTCCTTGCCGGCGGCGCTCTCGGCGTAGATGAAGAACCGCTTGGGGGACAACAATTTCACCTGCAGTGTCAGATCGACCTGAGGGGCCTTGAAGCCGGTGGGCCGGCGCGCGCCGAGGAGGCGGCGGTTGCCCCGGTGGACGAAGTTCGTCGCTCCCGCGGTCGTCTCTTGAACGACGCCGAGGATGGTCGCCTGCCCCTTGGGCAGCGCCAGGCGCAGCGTCAGATCCCAGGCACCGCCGGTCGCTCGCTTGAACAGGACGACCGGTTGCCGTTCCGGGTCCAGGAAGGCGCGGGCGTCAGGCGTGGCCGTCTTGTTGCGCCCGCGGGCCGGCGCGTCGATGCTGCGCACGGTCGCCGCGGTCACGGGTCGCTCGGTCAGGTCGAGGTCGCCCGGCGTCAGGTTGGCGAACCGCTCGCGCAGGAAGCGGTCCTGGATCTGCAGATCGCGTTCGTTGTGCGCGGTCTCGGCCTCGTCGATATTGAGGGCGACGGTGTGCAGCAGCCGCAACTGGGTCATCAGCAACTGCTCGGCCGAGTCGTTGCGGCCCCGGCGCGTGGACACCTCATACGCCGAAATGCTCTCCGGTAAATAACGTTCCAGAAGGTCGGCCAGCGTCGGATTCAGATCGTCGCCAGCGCTCGGGGCGGTGTCGGTGATCGCCCGGCTGAGCAGCACCGCCTCGGTGGGCAGGGTGGCGCTGAGCGCGTTGACCCGGGTCGCGATCGTGCTGCTGGCCCGCCGCGCCGGCGCCGGCGCCCCGGCCGGCAGGGCGTGGTATGCCGCATACTCCGTCGTCGTCCAGCCGGTGAACTCGGTCAGGGGACGGGCCCGGCCGGGCAACAACCGGCCGGCGCGCTGGGTGACGCCCCGGCGGCGCCCCTCGCCCAGGGCGCGCGAGATCACCGGTTCGACGGCTCCCTGGACGCGGCGCCGAGGACTCGATGGAGGCGTGGGCACCGCGTCAGGCTAACCCGCGACCGGCATCATGTGGACATGAGATGGGCCACCCGCTGCTGCCGGGTCACCGCCGGCATGCTGGCTGGGGCCGGCCTGCTCGCCGGATGCGGCGAGGAGCACCCAACCCAGGCCTCCGGCAGCTCGGTGAACTCGCCCAGCAGTGCTGGGTCGACCGCCACGTCGCCTCGGACCGCGCCCCGTCTCACGTCGAGCAGCCCGCCCGGTCAACCCGACCTGATCGCGGAGGTGCGGCTCGTCGAGGCGGAAGGCGGCGCCTCCTACGAAGTCACCCCGCGCGAAGCACTGCGCGACCACCTCAGCGCAGCGGCGCTGGACGCGGCCTGGGGGGAGGTCACCGCGGCATACCCGGAAGCGGACACCGACGGCCTGCACGACCAGTTCGTCTGCCACGCCTACTTCGCGAACGCCAAGCCGACGTGGGACCTCGAGCCGTGGCGGGCCGACCTCACCTATCCCGAAACCGCTGCCACAGCGTGCAACCCGCCGCGGGCGTAGCCGACCCACGCCAGCACGCGAGGTCCCGGGCACCACGGCGCCGCTCGGGCACGTCATCGCCGTCTCGCTCGTCCCCCGCGGGAGTTGTTGTCCAAGACGCAGCAGTCACCGTGCGTGCCGCGGCAGTACGTCATCGCCGTGATGGCGTCCAACTCGCTGAATGCAAAGAGTACTTTCCAAACTAGTGCGCTCGCCCACCCGGCCCGGCTGCGGATGCTCGGGCTGCTGCGCCTCGAGGGTCCGGCGACGGCCACCTCGCTCGCGCGGCGGCTCGGTCTCAATACTGGCGCGACGTCATACCACCTGCGTCAGCTGGCCCAGCACGGCTTCATCGAGGAGGACGCCGGCCGCGGGAACGGCCGGGAGCGGTGGTGGCGGGCCGCTCACCAGTCGACGGTCACCGACAGCTCGGCGCTGAGCACGCCGGAGGAGCACGAGACGCACGGCGCATATGTCCAGGCGGTCGGGATCCTGTATGCCGAGCAGCTCCAGCGTGCCGTCGAGCGACACGACCTGCTGCCGTCCCCATGGCGCGATGCCGGCACCTTCAGCGACTGGCAACTGCGGCTGACGCCGGAACGGGCCCAGGGCCTGCGGGACCGGCTGGTGGCGGTGATCGAGGAGTATGCCGAGGACGCCGACGCCGCGGCAGCCACCTTCGTCGTGAACCTCAACGCCTACCTCCACCCCGACGCCGTGCCCGAGCGCGGGCAGTGGTGAGTCGGCGGCCCCTTGGCGGCCTCCTGGTGGCCAACGCGATCTCGCTGACCGGGACCCGCATCTCGATGATCGCGCTGCCGTGGTTCCTGCTGACCACGACCGGGTCCGCCGCCCATACCGGCCTAGTCGCGGCGGTCGAGATGACCCCGCTTGTGTTGTTCGAGGTCCTCGGCGGCCCGTTCGCCGACCGCTACGGCGGCCGGGCGGTCGCCCTCTCCTGCGACCCGGCGAGCGCGGTCGTGGTGGCGGCGATTCCGCTGCTCCACGGGATCGGCGGGCTCTCCTTCCCGGTCCTGCTGGTCCTGGTGGGTGTCGCCGGCGCGCTCCGCGGGCCCGGCGACGGCGCCAAGGCCGCCCTGATCCCGCGGTCGCGACGGCCGCGGGAGTGCCGCTGGAGCGGGTGACCGGGCTCTACGGCGTGATCGACCGGATCGCCTCGATGGCCGGCGCCGCCCTGGGCGGACGCCTGATCGCCTGGGTCGGCGCCCCGGGCGCGCTGTATGCCGATGCCGCGTCCTTCCTGGTCTGCGCACTGATCCTGGGACTGACCGCCGGCTCGCCGCCGCTGGTGCCTGTGGCGGACCGCGACCCGGTGCCTTACGTGCAGAAGCTGCGCCGTGGCTGGGACTTTCTGCGTCGTGACGTCGTGCTCGTGGGGATGAGCGCCATCGTCGCCGCCACCAATCTGCTCGACCTGGCCTGGTCGGCAGTGCTGATGCCCGTATGGGGGCGCAACTCCGGTCATGGTGCGGCAGGCATCGGTGTCCTCTTCGCGGTCTTTTCCGCGTGCGCGGCGCTGAGCTCGATGGCCGCGGCACGCTGGGCCGAGCGCCTGCCCCGGTTCCGCACCTACGTGATCGCCTACCTCCTCACCGGTCTCCCGCGCTTCGCCGTGCTGGCGCTGGGGTCACCGCTGTGCGTCTGTGTGGCCGTGTTCGTAATCGGGGGCCTGGCGTGCGGATTCCTCAACCCGATCCTGGGCGCGGTGGTCTTCGAGCGGATCCCCGAACGGCTCGTCGGCCGCGTCTCCGCGCTGAACTCCGCGCTGTGCTGGTCGCTGATGCCGCTCGGCGGGCTGCTTGGCGGCCTGCTGGCCGCCTCGCTCGGGCTCGCTCCCGTCCTGTGGGTCGTCGGGACGGCATACCTCCTCGTCACCCTGCTGCCGCTGCTGGTCCCGAGCTTCCGCGAGTTCGACTCCCGGCCGGCGCCAGAGCCGGTCCGCGCGCGAACGTCGGGTCACTCCGTGTAGTCGAGCACGTCCAGCCCGAGGATCCGCGTGAAGTCTCGCTGGTTGGCAGTCAGCAAGGCGGAGCCGGTGTTGAGCGCGGTGCAGGCGATGAGCAGATCCATGTTCGCGACTGGGGTGCCTTGCTTGGTCAGGACGGCGTGGATTCGAGCGTAGGTTCCGGCCAGTTGGGCATCTGGAGTGATGACCGGAAGTTGACCCACAACTTTCATGACCCGGCGTCGCTCCGCGGCGGAATCGGCGTGCAACGCGGCGCCGGTGAGGAGTTCGCACAGGACAAAGACGCTGATGCCTAGGGTCTCGTGTGGATTGCGGGCGAGCCAACGACGAGCTGGGCCCTGCTCATCGCGACGGCTCTCGCGGATCACATCCACGAGGAAGGTGGTGTCGAGGTGGATCACCAGGTGGGCACCCGGACGGCGTGCAGGCGTCGGTCACGGACCGTGGCCTCGACCACGTCGAGGGTCCCCTCGGCTACGGCGTCGTCGCCCATGTCGTCCAGAGTTGCGAGCAGGTCTGCGGCGGTCTCTCCTGGCGCCGGAAGGTACTTCTTGATGACTTGCGAAAAGGACAGGCCGCCGTCCTTGAGGCGGCTGAGCCGGTCGTACGCCTCCAGGTCGATGGTAATCGTCTTGACGGCCATGCACTTAGAGTACACGGATAGCCTTCACCGCGGCTCGAGCAGGACGCCATGCCGGGACAGCTATCGCTGGCCGCGGCCATCCCGGATTGCGGGACGGCCGCTGAGCCGTCCCCGTGCCGGGCAGTCAGTCGCCGATGGTCTTCTTGCCGCGGCCGACGATGAGCGGGTCGGGCTCGAAGACGACCTCCGGGTCCTTGCCGTCGTAGTCGTGCATATTCAAGAAGAGCCGCATGGCATTGATGCGGGCGCGTTTCTTGTCATTGGACTTGATCGTGTGCCACTGCGAATGCTTAGTGTCCGTGAACTTGAACATCGCTTCCTTGGCCTCGGTGTAGGCCTCCCACTTGTCCAGGCTCTCCAGGTCCATCGGCGATAGCTTCCACCGCCGCACCGGGTCGATCTGCCGAATAGCGAACCGGGTGCGCTGCTCCTGCTGGGTGACCGAGAACCACAATTTCGTGACCGTGGCACCCGCGTCGATCAGCATTTCCTCGAAGCGAGGAGCCTGTCTCATGAACACCTGGTACTGGTCCTCGGTGCAAAAGCCCATGGCCCGCTCGACGCCGGCCCGGTTGTACCAGGAGCGGTCGAAGAGCACGATCTCCCCGGCCGTGGGCAGGTGCGCGACGTAGCGCTGGAAATACCACTGCCCCTGCTCGGTGGTCGTCGGTTTGGTGAGCGCAACGACGCGGGCCGACCGCGGATTGAGGTGCTCCATGAACCGTTTGATCGTGCCGCCCTTGCCGGCGGCGTCGCGGCCCTCGAAAACGATGACGTGCTTTTCGCCCATGTCCTGCACGAAGTATTGGAACTTCAGCAACTCGATCTGCAGCAGGTATTTCTCGACCTCGTAGTCATTGCGCGACATGAGTTCGTCGTATGGGTAGTTCTCCCGCCAGGTCTCGACGGCCTTGCCCTCCGGGGAGATCAGCATCGGATCGTCACCGTGATCGTCGCGCACGGTATAGCCCCCGGTCTTGAGGCTGTCGATGTACTCCCGCAGGTTCATTTGGCTCACGCCCAGAACCCTAGTGAACCGTGCCCTCACGGGCCAGAGGTGCCGCGTGTGAGCTTGCGCGTGCCTAGTTCTGCGCTGCCTGCCAGCTTTTGAGCAGCCCCGGCATCAGGAAGACGACCCAGCCCCACGCCCACCCGTCGAAGACGAAGCCGATGATCATGAAGGCGATCAGCGCCAAGGTGCTGCTGATGGCCATGAGGCCGGCCATCCTGCCGCCCTTGCGCTCGGCCGGCACGCTTGCCCCGCCCTGGCCCGGCACGGGGATGGGCCGGATCTGCCCGTCTTGTGCTTCGTCGCCGCTGTGTCCGTATGTCGGTGTGTTGTCCCCTGCGTTCATGGTGCCCAGTCTCACGTGATCCACCGGATCTGTCACCCACCGACCGGACTACATTGACGACTCGACGACAAATTTGCGAAAGGCGTAAGCATGACGACCACGACGGTCACCGCCGCCGACGGCACCGCACTGCATACCTATGTCTGGACCCCGCGAGGGCAGCCGAAGGCGATCGTGCAGATCGCCCACGGCCTGGCCGAGCACGCGCAGCGGTACGGCCGCTTCGCCGACGCGCTCACCGCCGCGGGGTATGCGGTGTACGCAAACGATCACCGGGGACACGGGCATACCAACCCCGTCGGCGAGGGGCACGGCTATTTCGCCGACACCGATGGTTTCGGCAAGGTCGTGGAGGACTTGCGCGCGGTCACGGAGGTGGCGCGGGCGGCATACCCGGGGGTGCCGGTCTTCCTGCTGGGTCACAGCATGGGCTCCTTCCTCGCCCGGGCGTATGCCGCGGCCTACGGCGCCGACCTCGCCGGCCTGATCCTGTCCGGCACCGCGGGGGATGCCGGGGCGCTGGGGAAGGTGGGGATCGTCGTGGCGCAGGCGCAGGCCCGGCTGAAGGGGCGCACCCACGCGTCGGGGCTGCTCAACGCGATGTCTTTCGGACAGTACAACAAGGACTTCAAACCCAACCGCACCGACTTCGACTGGCTCTCCCGCGACCCCGACGAGGTCGACAAGTATGTCGCGGATCCGTTGTGCGGCAACGTCTTTTCCACCGGTTTCTGGATCGACCTGCTCGGCGGCCTGAACTACGTCCATCGCCGCGACACGACGGCCAAGGTGCCCAAGACCTTGCCGGTCCACCTCATTGCCGGCTCGATGGATCCGGTCGGTGCGAAGACGAAAGGCGTGGAGGCGGTGGCGAACCAGTACCGCGCGGCCGGGGTGCAGCAGGTGACCACGCACTACTACATCGGTGCCCGGCACGAGCTGCTCAACGAGACCAACCGCGACGAGGTCACCGCCGACCTCATCGCCTGGCTGGACGCCCACCTGCCGGGCTGAGGCGCCCACTCTGGCGCCGGGCTTTCGAACGGACCAGACCGACGTCACTAGCCATTGGGACTTGTTGTGATCACCCCACATGCCAATGGGTAGCGCGATGGTTAGGGTCCGCGGCGACCTTGTCCGGCCCGGGGCTAGCCCACCAGCAGGAACGCCACGGCGAGCGCGGGGGCAAGGCCCTGGACGAGGGCGGCCCGGGCCTTGCGGCGGTCGGTGACCAGCAGGACGAGCGCCGCCGCGACCATGACGGCGCAGCAGAAGAGCGCGATGGCGGCGCCGCGGACGTAAGCGGTCGTGCCCTGCCGGTTGAACGCGCACAGGAACACCCCGAGGGCCGCACCCAGGCCGAGGAAGAGGTTGTAGAAGCCCTGGTTGAAGGCCCATGGCCGGATCACCTCGGCAGCCTCCGGCCCCTTGACCCCGAACACCTTCCACGTCGCCGGCTGATCGAATCGCAGCGACTCGAGCACGAAGATATAGACGTGGATGAGGGCCGCGGCGGCGGCGAAGACGAGCCCGGCAGTGGTCACGCCCGGCATCCTCTCATCGCGGGAGGGCCGGGCCTGACAACCTCAGGACGGGCGGACGCTACGAAACGACGTACCGGCCGAGTTGAGCCTGCTGGGCATAGGTGATCGTGTTCGCGCCGCCGAGGACGACGATGCGCTTGGGCTTCAACCGCTCCAACTCCGCTGCCACAACCGACGGCAGTTTTGCAGTGTCCGTCAACAGGATCGGGCCCTTGGTCATGCCGGCGATGGGGGCGCCGGACAGGGCGTCGGCGAAGACCAGACCCGAGGCGATGTATGCCGTGCCCACGCCCGGGTCGTAGGAGTGCTTGGTCACCTCCACAGAGGTTGCGTAGCGGTCCGGCCCGGCCCATCGTTCGACCGACGATGCCAGGCCGCGCAGTTGCGTCTCCACGCCGGTGGCGATCGTCGCGGTGCCGCCGAGGACGACAATGCGGCGCGGGGAGAGCCGCCGCAGTTCGGCGGCGATCTCGGAGGGCAGCTCGTCGGTGTCCACGAGCAGCACCGGCCCGCCCGCCTTGCCGGACGCGGGCGCGCCGGAGAGGGCGTCGGGGAAGACGCGGCCCGACGCGACGTATGCCGTGTCCACGCCTCCGGCCTCGTAGCTGCGCTCGGAGATCTGGGCCGAGGTGACGAAGCGGTCGGCGCCGGACCATCGCTGCGGGGTCACCCCGGTCACGCTGGCCAGGCGGCTCGCCACGCGGCCGCTGATCGTGGCCGGACCGCCGAGGATGACCACCGACGCCGGATCCAGGCGCCGCAGCTCGGCTTCGACGACGCTGGGCAGCTCGTCGGCCTTGGTCAGCAGGATCGGGTCGCCGTCACGGCCGGCCACCGGTGCCCCGGAGAGGGCGTCGGTGTAGACCTCGCCGGAGGCGATCAGGACCCGGTCCACGCTGGGAGCGAAGGACTGCTGCGACATCTCTACCGAGGCGGCATACCGATCCTTCCCGGACCACCGCGCAACCTTGCGCAGCCCCGGGAACGAGATCTCGACGCGGGCCGAACTGAGGTTGGCGGAGATGACGGAGATCTTGAACAGGCCGTCCGGAGCCGTATAACTCTCGCCCGGCTCGAGGCCGGGATGGCGCTCCGTCACATAGCTCGAACTGGTCCCGCGCGGGTGGAAGTCGACGAGGGACCCGTCCCAGACCAGCGTGCTGCCATCCGGTTGCTCCACAGGGATTCTGGTGCGCACGAGCGTGACCCCGCCACCGGGAGTCGTGCGGGTCACTCCGGAGGAGTCGGTGTAGGTCTTGTTGTCGATCCAGTCGTCACGGCCCACCGCGGCCCGGTATTCGACGTCGTACCAGGAGCCGTCCATGGTGAAACCGAGCACCTGCGTGCCATTGCCGGGCGGCTGCAGGCGCTGGAGCGTGACGGTCTGCGGGAGATCGCCCGGAGTGACCGTCGTCCATTCGTCGCTGCCGAAGACCCCGAAGTCGAGTAGCTCGCGGGCGTGCGGGAACCCGGTCCGCGTGTACCCGAACGGCTGGTCGCTCAACGGGCTCCACGGGTCGACGTACAGACGGTAGGAGCAGTCGCCCGAGATCGGTACCGGCTTGCCGGAGCTGTCCTTGCACATGGTCTGATCGGTCGACAGGACCCAGTTGTTGTGCATCATCGCCCGGTTGATGACGTCGTCCTTGGGGACATAGACCCCGTTGGTCATCGTCAGGCCGTATCCCGCCGAGGTGGGGCCGAAATACTCGACGTCGACCCAGTCGCACGCAGGATTCTTGGGCAGATTGACCAGGACGTGGTCGAAGTCACCACCGCCCCCCTCGATCAGGGCGCTGGCCTCCCGCCAGATCGCTTTCCGGTCGCAGGTGGCCACTTCGGCCGACGAGAGGTGAATACGCCACCAGTCATCGGCCCACCCGAGCGTCACGTCGACGCTGCCGCCACTCACGTCGTGCCAATACGAATCGGCGCGGCCCACGTAGGTGTCGGCATTGGTGATCGGATCGTGCGACGGCTCGCTCGTGGTCCAACTCACCGGAAGGTAGTAGATGCGGTGCTCACCCGCATACTTGCCTCCTGCTGCGCGTGCCCCGCTGGTGCGTCGCGCGCCTGCTTTGGGTGCCGAGGCAGGGCCGAGTTCGCTGGCCGGGCGCACCAGGTGGCCGTCCAGGGCTGTGTCAGGGAAGGCGGCCGAGCGCAGGCCGGGAACCGGGTCGGGGGAGGACTCGGACGCGGTCGCGTGCGACCCGCCGGTCACGGCGGTGGCGGCCGACACGGCGAGCGCGGTGGCAACGAGGGGGAGACGGCGACGGAAGCGGAGCCTCATACGCGAAACGTATGAGGCTGGCGAAACAGTGCACAGGTCAGCCCGCGAATTGACGTCCTACCTGTTATCAACGACGGGCACCACAACCTACGCGGGAGTAACTTACGGTTCCGTAGGTTAGAATGAGACATATGACAGCCGCCCCGCCGCGTCCGGCGCGTGGAGTGCTCCCCGCTCTCACCAGTGGGGTGTGGAAGGTAGCAGCTGCAGCCGCCACCCCCATCGTGCCCACCGAGATTCTCGACATGATCGCGCCCCTGCGCGCCGGTGCCGAGTTGCGCGGGCGGATCGTCGCGATCCACCGGGAGACCGACGACGCCGCGACCGTCGTCATCCGGCCCGGCAAGTCCTGGCGGGGGCACATCCCGGGCCAATACATCCGCATCGGGATCGACATCGACGGTGTGCGCCACTGGCGCGCCTACTCCCTGACCTCCCGGTCCGACGCTGCCGACGGCACCATCTCCATCACCCCCAAGGCGATCCCGGACGGCCTGGTCAGCAACCATCTCGTCCGCGACGCCCGGCCCGGCACCCTGGTCATGCTCGACCAGGCCATCGGCGACTTCGTTCTCCCGGCCACGCTCCCCGCCAAGATCCTCTTCGTCACCGGCGGCTCCGGCATCACCCCTGTCATGGGCATGCTGCGCAACCTGCCGCTGCACCCGGCCGCCGACATCGTGCTGCTGCACTCGGCGCCCCAGCCCCAAGACGTGGTCTTCGCCGCCGAGCTCGCCGAGCGCGCGGCGAGCGGACAGATCCGGCTCAGCGTGCGGCATACCGACGTCGACGGGATGCTCGACTTCGCCGGCCTCGACGCCGAGGTCCCCGACTGGCGTGAGCGCAAGGTCTGGGTATGCGGCCCCACCGGCCTCCTCGATGCCGCCGAGATGCACTGGGCCGCCCACGAACTCACCGACGCGTTGCACGTCGAGCGATTCCGGCCGACGATCATCGAGCCCGGCGAGGGCGGCGAGATCACGCTGCTGGACAGCGGGCTGACCATCGATGCCGACGGTTCCACCCCGATCCTCGACGCGGCGGAGGACGCCGGCGTCCTCATGACGAGCGGATGCCGCATGGGCATCTGCTTCGGTTGCGTGGTGACGATGCGGCAGGGCGCGATCCGCGATCTGCGCACCGGTGAGATCACCACCGTCGAGCCTGGTGACGAATTGCCAATTCAGACCTGCATCAACGCGGTCGCAGGGTCCTGCGATCTGGAAGTCTGATAGCGGACGCCCCCCGAGAGGACACCCCAACATGACCCTGGCACCGGACCGCACGTCGATCTCCCCGACGGCACCGCACGTCAGCGAGCCCACGCATGTGGCCGCGCCGCACCATACGCTCAACACCCGGCTGTCGGTGAGCGGCGGCGCCGAGCGCACCCACCCGCCCAAGAAGTCGGGCGAGCCCAACCCGATGGGGCACCTGACCAACGAGCAGATCGAGCAGATCGGCATCGAACTCGACGCCATCCGCGCCGAGGTGATGAACTCGCGCGGGGCCAAGGACGCGGCATACGTCCGGCGCATCATCAAGACCCAGCGCACCCTCGAGATCGGCAGCCGCGCTCTCCTGCTCTTCAGCGGCGTGAAGGTCAAGGGCGTGCGGCCGGCGTTCTGGCTCGGCACCGCCGGGCTGTCGCTGGCGAAGATCCTCGAGAACATGGAACTCGGCCACAACATCCTCCACGGCCAGTGGGACTGGATGCGCGACCCCAAGATCCACTCCTCGACGTGGGACTGGGACATGGCCTCCCCGGCGCGGCAGTGGCAGCACAGCCACAACCAGCTGCACCACACCTACACCAATGTGCTCGGCAAGGACACCGACCTCGGCTACGGCCTGCTGCGCGTCGACAAGGACCAGCAGTGGGAGCTGTTCCACCTCGGCCAGCCGATCTGGCACCTGGTCAACGCGATGTTCTTCGAATACGGCATCGCGGCCTACGACCTGGAGTTGCGCGGCAACCTGCAGAACTGGGACCAGCTCTCCGACGAGGACAAGGCCACCTTCAAGGCCAACCTGCACGAGATGCTCACCAAGATCCGCAAGCAGTGCACCAAGGACTATGTCGTGCACCCGCTGCTGTCGGGCCCCAACTTCGGCTGGACCTTGCTGGCGAACTTCTCCGCCAACATCGTGCGCAACGTGTGGTCCAACACGGTCATCATCTGCGGGCACTTCCCGGACGACATCCAGACCTTCGAGACCGACTCCATCGACGGTGAGACCCGCGGCGAGTGGTACATCCGCCAGATGCTCGGCTCGGGCAATATCTCCGGGCCGACGCTGCTGCACATTCTCAGCGGCAATCTGAGCAACCAGATCGAACACCACCTCTTCCCGGACATGCCGTCCAACCGCTACGAGACGATCTCGCCCCAGATCCGGGATCTGATGCAGCGCAACGATCTTCACTACACGAGTGGTCCGTTGCTGAAGCAGGCCTACCAGGTCTATCGCAAGGTATGCCGCCTCGCCCTCCCCAACGAGGAGCCCGGCCGCACCCGCTGGTCGGTCGTGCGCGGCGAGTTCGGCAAGGTGCTCAAGGGCCAGGGCGGGGCGCGCACGAAGCGTCACGCGCCCTCGACCGCTGTCTGATCCCTTTCGGTATGCCGGCGCTGCCGCTCTTCCCGCTGGCGACGATCGCCGTGCCGGGAGGGGTTTTGCCGCTGGTGATCTTCGAACCTCGCTATCGGGCGCTGCTCGCCGACGTGCTTGCGTTGCCCGAGACCGAGCGGATCTTCGGAGTGGTCGCGATCCGTCGCGGGCACGAGGTGGGAGCCGGGCGAGCCGAGCAGCTGTATGACGTGGGCACCGCCGTCCGGGTCTTGAGCGTCCACCCGATTCCGGCCGGGATCCGCGTGGGTTGCGTTGGAGTGCAACGCTTCCGGCTGGATGCGCGGGTGCCTGGGGCCGACTATCTCGTTGGCGAGGTGACCTGGCTCGATGAGGAGCCCGGCGATGTCGACGCGCTGCCCGAGCTGGTGGTCCAGCTCCGCGAGGCGTGGCTCACTTACGCCGACAGCGTCGGCGCTCCGGCGCTGCTCGATCCGCCGGCTCCCGTTGCCGGTGGGGTGGACGGGGACCGGGCGAGAGCACTGGCATACGCAGTCCTCGACCAGCTCCGATTGCCCCTTGCGGAACGCCAGCACGTGCTGGAGGCCGTCACGACGAGCGAACGCCTGCAGGAACTGGTGGCCCGTGTGCGGCGCGAGGTGGGGTTAGCCGCCGCGCTGCAGGCCCGGCCGCTCGCGCCACCATCCGTCGGCCCCTCTCTGAATTAACGCCTTGAGGGCGATCACGTCGGCGTCGACCCGAACGTCAGCTGCGGCGATGACCCTCTGTAGGGTTACTGCCGAGTAACGGCACACCCAGGAGGGCCGGCGTGGCGGCACAAGAACGGATCATCATTCGCGGTGCGGGACCCGCGGGACTCGCCACGGCGGGGGCGCTGGCGATGCGTGGCATACAGGCGACGGTGCTCGAGCGGGCCGGCGATGTGGGCGAGAGCTGGCGGCGGCACTACGACCGGCTGCACCTGCATACGACCCGGCGGCTGAGCGGCCTGCCCGGGGTGGAGATTCCCGCGGCCTATGGGCAGTGGGTCTCGCGTGAGGATCTCGTGCGCTATCTCGAGGGCTACCGCGACCACCATCGCATCGACGTGCGCACCGGAGTGGACGTCGTTGCCGTGGAGCATGGTTCGGATTTCGACGGGGCACCGTGGGTGGTGCTGGACGCGGGCGGTGGGCGATGGCTAGCCGACCACGTCGTCGTGGCGACGGGCTACAACCACACGCCGGTCGCCCCGTCGTGGCCGGGACAGGACGGGTTCACCGGTGAGGTCATCCATGCCTCGGCCTATCGCAACCCCGGGCCGTTCATCGGGCGGTCCGCCCTCGTCGTCGGCACCGGAAACACTGGCTGCGAGATCGCGCAGGATCTCGCCGAGCATGCGGTGTCGCCGGTATGGCTGTCCTACCGCACCGCGCCGCACATCCTGCGCCGCACCACGGGACCGGTGCCGCAGCAGTGGACCGGGGTCGCCGTCCGTCGCCTGCCGCCGCGGGTCGTGGACCGCCTCGGCGCTGTCGTCGAACGCATCTCGATGCCCGACCTGACGGCATACGGGCTCCCTCGGCCCCAGGCCGACCTGTATTCGCGCGTCGACGACGGCTCGATCCCGGTGCAGGACGTCGGAATCGTTGCCGCCATCCGCAACCGCAGCGTCCTGCCGGTCCCGACGATCGAGCGCTTCGAGGCAGCGCAGGTCGTCCTGGTCGACGGGCAGCGGCTGCGACCGGATGTCGTCATCGTGGCGGCGGGCTATTCGCGCGGCCTCGAGCCGATGCTCGGAGCCCTCGGCGTGCTACGCGCCGACGGGTGTCCGGTTGTGCACGGTGCCCACAACCCACCCGGCGCTGCGGGGTTGTGGTTCAACGGCTTCACCAACCCCATCTCCGGCATGCTGCGCGAAATCGCTATGGACGCCAGGGCAATCGCCGCCGCGATCGCGGTCTGAGCGAGCCGGCAGTCGAACTCCGCCAGCAGTCAGTGCGCTGCACGCCCAGCACGTCAGTCAGGCAGGATCACCGAGCGCGAGAGCAGGTGCGGGTGGTCGGCATCGCGACCGGCTTCCGTGGCGACCTGCACGGCATACCGGTGGATCCGCACCAGCTCGGCGAGCGGCTCGCCGCAGCCGTGCTCAATGCGCCCGCCGGCCGTTTCGACGACCTCGACGATGTCGTCCGGGATGCGATCGAGGCCCCACACCAGGCTCCCCGCACCGCACGTGGCGACCGGTCCGTGGCGGTATTCGCCGACGGCATACGACTCGACCCATGTGCCGGACGACTCGCGTCCTTTCAGCGCAGCCTCCTCGGCGATGTGGCGACCCCAGCCGGTGGCGAGCACGACGAGTTGGCGGGTGCCGGTGGCGGGTATGCCGGTGGCCAGGGCCTGGTCGCCCAGCGCCGGTAGCTCGTCGATGCCGAGAAGCGGTCCGCGGTCGTATGCCGCCGCGCCGGTCGCACTCTCCTGCAACGCCATTGCCGCCCGCAGCATCGCGAGTTGGGTCGAGGGGAATCGGGTCTGGACCACGCTCTCCTCATCGGCGAAAGACAGGTCGACGATGTCGGTGGCCAGGTCGCCGAGACCTCGCAGTGGTGCTGGCGATCGATCGTGCTGAGCGTCAGTGCACCGTCCGCCGCGATGCCGAGGTCGTGACGGACGTCCGCAGCGAGGTCGTGCACGGTGGCCCGTCCGCCGGTGCGATAGAGCACTGCGGCGCGAGCCCCGTCCCGGGCGATCCGAGCGGCCTGCATCCCTTGCGCGACAACGGCATACGAACTGTCCCACGCCAGCGCGACCGGGCCGGCGTCGAAGGTCATCAAGACATCGTGATGGTCCTCGTGCCGGACGCAGTCGACATCGATCAGGCTGGCCGGCGCCCCGAGGGGATGAGAGAGGAAGGGCAGCTGGGGATAGCTGGAGTCCGGCTCGCCCCGCAGCAGGACGCACTCCTGCTCGGTGGCGACCGCGGCCACGAGAGCGCCCGCCCCCATCTCGACCAAGCCCGAGTGTGCGTGCACCTGCGTCGCGATCGGGCCGTGGTCGACGAATCCCGGGTCGGGCGACCACACGTGCCGGTGCAACTCGCCGCTCTCGGTGGTGGCGAGCACTTCGAGGAAATGCGGCCCGTGACTGACCTGGGTGATGGTGGCACTGACATACCGCTCCCGCCCCCCGAAGCGCAGCGCACCGCTCCAGCAGCCGACCGCCGCGCCCGTGTGCGTCTCGGTCGTGTCGGCATTGAACCAGCCGACGAGCAGCCCATAATCCGCTGCGCAGCAGACGAGTTCGAGATTGCCGTGCTGGCCGTAGACCCCCTGGGTGAGGGCCGGCCGGCCCACGACGGCTGGCCAATCCTCGGTCAGCAGGACCAGATCATTTGGTGTCGTCACGGTGTCCTCACGAAGGTGGTCGATCAAGGTCGTTCGGACCAGGGTCGCACTCGGCCCACGGTCAGGCGGTGCCCGGGGGGTGCGGCGAGGGCCGATGCGCATCCAGCCGAGATCTCCGCGGCGGTGTGCCATAGCGCCCGCCCCGGCGGGCCGTGCCAGCCGAGCTGACAGACGGTCACGTCGCCGGGTGCCAGCCACATCGAGATATCGGCGCCCGGCGCGGCATAGGCGTATGGAAGCACGATGACGCGCCGATCTGCATTGCGGCACAACAGCTCCCATGTCATAGCCGAGACGGTCGGGGAGTAGGCGATGACATCGAAACTCGTTGGCACGTCAGTGACGAGGGCGGCGACTGCCGAGGCATCATGTCCGTCGAGCAGGCGCACCTCGTCCCAATGGCCCGCGAGCAGTGCGCGTTCCCGAGCCACGCCGATGCGCCGTGCACCCGCCGGCAGCAGAGCGGCCAACGGCGCCAGGATCCCGGTGGCGCCGACCACAACATACGGTTGCTCCATCGACCGGCTCATCTGCACAAGGATCGCCCATGCCCTGGATCGTCGTCACCCCCACCCCGTCCGTGACCCATACCCAGGCAGACGCGCTCGCCACCCGCGCCGCCTCCGTCGCCGCTGCGGCGCTCAACCTGCAACCGGCCGACGTGATCGTTCTCGTCGCGAGCACCCAGGCCGCCGCTGGCACCGGTGCCCATGTCGCCATCACCGGCCGGCGCCGGTCCGAGGACGCCGAAGAGCGCCTGGCGAGCGACATCAAAGATGTTGTCGCACAGGCGCTCTCGTTGTCGCCTGACCTAGTCGGGTTGACCAGATCAGGCGACTGACGCGGCGTCAGGCCGACGCGGCGATGCCGCTCGCATCGACGGCGGCGCGGCCAGCTTCGAGACGCGCGACGGGCACGCGGAAAGGGCTGCACGAGACATAGTCCAGACCCGCAGCGTGGAAGAAGTGGATCGACTCCGGGTCGCCGCCGTGTTCGCCGCAGACTCCGACGTGGATCCCGGGCCGGGTGGCCCGGCCGGCTTCGACGCCCATTTTGACCAGCTTGCCGACACCGAAGCCATCCAGGGTCTCGAACGGCGAGATCGTCAGGACGCCCGACTCGAGGTAGTCGGCGAAGAACGCACTCTCCACATCGTCGCGCGAGAAGCCCCACGTCGTCTGCGTCAGGTCGTTGGTGCCGAAGGAGAAGAACTCGGCCTCCTCGGCGATCCTGCCGGCAGTCAAGGCGGCACGCGGCAACTCGATCATGCACCCGATCGGAATCCGCAAGGCGGTGCCAGTGGTCGCCGTGACATCGGCGATGATCTTCTCGGCGCGGTCGCGGATGATCTGCAGTTCGCGCACCGAGCCGACGAGCGGGACCATGATCTCCGGCTTGGGCCGCTTGCCCTGGCCGAGGAGTTCGACCGTCGCCTCGGCGATCGCCCGGATCTGCAAGTCGAACAGGCCGGGGATCTTCAGCCCGAGCCGCACGCCACGCAGACCCAGCATCGGGTTGGCCTCGTGCATGCGCTGGACCGCGGCGAGCAGCTTCAGCTCGTGGGGATCGGCCTCCTCGCCCTTGGCCTCGGCGACGGCAACCTTGACCGACAGCTCGGTCAAGTCCGGCAGGAACTCGTGCAGCGGCGGGTCGATCAGCCGGATCGTCGTCGGCAGGCCGTCCATCGCGGTGAGCAGTTCGACGAAGTCCTGCCGCTGGACCGGCACCAGCGGGTCCAGCGCGGCCGTGCGCTCGTCCTCGGTCTCGGCGAGAATGACCGCCTCGACATAGGTGCGGCGCTCGCCGAGGAACTGGTGTTCGGTGCGGCACAGGCCGATTCCCTGCGCGCCGCGCTCGCGGGCGCGGATCGCGTCCTCGGCGGTGTCGGCATTGGCGCGCACGCGCAGCCGCCGGACACCGTCGGCATAGCGCAGCAGCCGGTCGACGGAGTTGATGAGGTCCTGGGTCTCCGGGTCGCCGTGCGCGGCCTGCTGGGCTGCGTCGATGCCCTCGGAGATATAGACCATGACGGGGGAGTCGACCACCGGCACCTCACCGACGAAGATCTCGCCGGTGGCCCCGTCGATGGCAATGATCTCGCCCTCGTGCAGGACCGTGTCACCAACGGTCACGGTCTTGGCGTTCGGATCCACCTTGAGCGCCTCGGCGCCCACGACCGCGCACATGCCCATGCCCCGGGCGACGACAGCCGCGTGCGAGGTCTTGCCGCCGCGGGCAGTCAGGACGCCCACCGAGGCGACCATGCCCGGCAGATCGTCTGGTGAGGTCTCCCGGCGGACGAGGATGACCTTGGCCCCGGCCTCCTTGCGGGCCGTGGCGCCGTCGTTGTCGAAGACGATCTCACCGACCGAAGCACCGGGGGAGGCGCCGAGGCCCTTGGCGAGCGGCGTGACGCCGGAGTCGGCGGCGAAGTGCGGGAAGAGCAACTGGCTGAGCTGATCCCCGCTCACCCGTCCAAGCGCCTCGTCCATGGTGATCAGGTGCTCGTCGACGAGTTGGGTCGCCACGCGGAAAGCAGCGGCGGCGGTGCGCTTGCCGATGCGGGTCTGCAGCATCCACAGCTTGCCGCGCTCGACGGTGAACTCGATGTCGCACAGGTCGCGATAGTGGGTCTCGAGCTGGCGCATGGCCGCGCGCAGATCGGCATACGACTTCGGGTCCAGCTTCTCCAGCTCGGCGAGCGGCAACGTATTGCGGATGCCGGCGACGACATCCTCGCCCTGGGCGTTGGACAAGTAGTCCCCATAGACGCCGGAGTGGCCGGTGGAGGGGTCACGGGTGAAGCAGACGCCGGTGCCGGAGGTCTCGCCGAGGTTGCCGAAGACCATCGCCATCACATTGACGGCGGTGCCGAGGTCGTTGGGGATGCGCTCGCGGCGGCGATAGAGCCGGGCCCGCTCGGTGTTCCAGCTGTTGAAGACGGCCTCGATGGCCATATTGAGCTGGGTGCGGGGATCCTGCGGGAACTCCAAGCCCGCCTCGTCCAGGACGATCTGCTTATAGGCCGCGACGACCTCCTTGTGGTCCGCAGCGGTCAGCTCGGGGTCGGTGGCGACGCCGGCCTTGGCCTTCTGCGCATCCAGCGCCGCGGCAAAGAGTTCACCGTCGATGTCGAGGACGGTCTTGCCGAACATCTGGATCAGGCGCCGATAGGAGTCCCAGGCGAAGCGTTCGTCGCTCGCGAACTCGGCAAGACCCTGGACCGAGGTGTCGTTGAGACCGACGTTGAGGACGGTCTCCATCATGCCCGGCATCGAGAACTTGGCGCCCGAGCGCACGGACAGCAGCAAGGGCTCCTTGTCGGCACCGAAGTGGCGGCCGATCTGGTCCTCGGTCTTGCGCAGCGCCTGCGTGACTTCCACGCGCAGCGCGTCGGGGGACTTGCCGTCCTTGAGGTAGGCCTTGCAGGCCTCCGTGGAGATGGTGAAGCCGGGCGGAACCGGCAGCCCCATGTTGACCATCTCGGCAAGGTTGGCACCCTTGCCGCCCAAGAGATCCTTCTGGTCCTTGTTACCTTCGCTGAAATCAAAAACGAATGTCGCCATGATCGCCTCCTTGCGTCGACTCATGCTTACACCCCTCCCAGGCCCCCACCGACCAAAAGACCAGCATGAGGAACGCAGGTCGACCTGCTGACATACCCCCGTCCATCCGGCCTGCCATGCGAAAATGATTGGGGGAGTGCGTTATCGCCGTCGCAACCGGCGATAGTGAACAATTGGTGACCGGATCCGATGGTGAGACGGCTCGTGATCAATCAGACAGGACGGGAGGGAGCCGCCGGTATGCCGCGTTCCTGGACCGGGCAGGAGGTCGCCGAGGTGGTGGCGGCCCACCCCGAGTGGCTGGGAGCTCCTCTTTCCGCTGGGGAGCCGCATCGCGTGGGCAGGGGCGAGTCGTACGAGGCGTGGCTCCCCGCTCCTGCAGGGCCGCTGGTGCGTTTCGCCCGCCGTCCGATCGGCGAGCTCCCCGCGGATCCTGCGGAAGAGGTCGCCGGTATGCGGCTCGCCCCTCTAGGCGTTGGCCCGCGCCCGATCGGGGCGGACGTGCTGTGGGTCGACGACGAGCAGTACCCGGTGGTCGCCCAGGAGTTCGTGCCTGGTCGCGTCCTCGCGCCGATCGAGTGGACCGGCGCGCTCCGGCGCGTGCTGGCAGCGCAACTGGCGACGCTGCATACCGTGACCTATCCGCGTCCCGGTTCCGTGCGCGGGGTGTCGCAAGCCCTCGATCCCGAGCCGGGACGGCTCGATTTCGCGGCCGAGGTCGACGGGATCATCGACCACTGGGCTCGCCGGCTCCCTGGTGCCCCCGGTGAGGCGTGGGCTGCGCTCTGCGGTCCCATGCAGCGCTATGCCGCCGAAGTCGCCCCCGAAATTGCTGCCCTGCAAGAGTTTTCGCTCATTCACGGTGACCCGGTGCTCACCAACATCGTGGTCGATGGCAATCGGCCGGTGCTCATCGACTGGGAATGGACCCAGATCGGCGATCCCGCCCGCGACCTGGGGTTCATCGGTGGGGCGGTTCACGCGGGGGACTGGTATGCCGCGCTCACCGACGAGCAGATCACCGACCTGCTGCGGGCGTACGTGAGCGCCGGCGGGCGCGGCGAGGTGGTCGCCTTGCGGCGGCGACGCGACGCCTGGCTGGCCGCCGAAGGCTTGGCAGTGCTTGCCTATCTGTGGTGGGTCGACGCCGACCCTGCCCAGGCGATCACCCCAGCCAATCGCTCCGCCGCCGCCGACCTGCAGCGGACCGTCGCGGCATACCTCGCCGCCTGGTGACCGGCGAGCACGAGGCTCGGGTTCAGCTGCGGACCACCATCACGGGGCACGCGGCCTCGTGCAGGAGCGCGTGCGAATTGGATCCGAGGAGGAGCCCGGCGAAGCCACCCCGGCCGCGGGAGCCGACGACGACCAGCCCGGCCTTGTGCGATTCGCGCCCGAGGACGAACGCCGGGGCGCCGTCGAGCGTCGCCTCCTCGATCACGAGATCGGGGTGCTTCTCGCGGACCTTGGCGGCCGCGTCGGCGACCATCGTGTGCGCCTCGTGGCGTAGCGCCTCGTCATACTCCGCGACCGTGGCCCCATCGCTGGCGATCGTGGGAATGAAGGCGTGATATTCGAGGGCCCGTACGACGCGCAGCGGAGCGCCCGACCGCTCGGCGACCTCGGCAGCCGCCTCCAGTGCGGCACCGGATGGCGCGAGGTCGTCGACGCCGACGACGACCGGGTGGTCGGCGTCGGGCCGGACCGGCCGCGTCGGCCCACGCGGCGGGACCCGCACCACGACGACGGGGCAATGTGCGTGCGCCGCAACGGCATACGCGGTGGACCCGAGCAGGACCGACGTCAGGTGCCCATGCCCGCGCGTGCCCGTGACGACGAGGTCGGCGTCATGACTGGCCTCCACGAGATGCCTGGCGGCATTGCCCAGCGTCCGGTGCACCGTGACGAGGTCCTCGCCCAGGGCCTCCTTGGCCCGGGTCACGGAGTCTGAGTCTCCGACGACATCGGATCGCGCGTAGGCCCAATCACCCCCACCCACGCCCGTGCCGTAGACGGCCGGGTCCACCTCGGCGGTATGGACCAGTGTCAACGGCAGACCGGATCTGCGGGCTTCCTCGATGGCCCAGGTCAGGGCCACCTCCGACGACGGCGAACCGTCATACCCGACGACAACTCCACGTGCTGCGGTCATGGCAACTGCCCTCTTTCTGCCCTTCCACCGTACGCCTGACGCACCCGACAAGACAGGGGAGAGACGTGTCTGCTGCGTCTCCCGTCGAGATGTCGATTCGACCCGTCGAGATGCCACTTCGGCGGGGAATCCGGCGGGGCGGGCGGGGTCGACGTGGCAGGCTAGCCACATGACCCGGCCCCCCTTCGCCCTCCTGGTCACCGGGGCCCCCGGTGCGGGCAAGTCGACCGTCGGCGCGGAGCTGGCGCGCCGGCTGCGGGCCGCGCTGATCGACCTCGACCCGGCGACGGAAGCGCTCACTCAGGTCGTGGCCGGCTTGCTCACCGTAGATGATCTCGACGACCCGCGGCTGGCGAATGCCACTCGGGCAGCACGCTATTCGACGATCGAGGCGCTGGCGGTCGAGTCGCTGCGGGTGGGCACGGACGTCGTGCTCGTGGCGCCCTTCACGGCGGAGCGGCGCGACCCGGCCGCCTGGTCGGCGCTGCTCGGACGCCTGGAGTCCGCGGGCGCGCGGGTGGTGCTGGTATGGCTGCGCATCACCCCCGCCGAGATCGCTCGCCGGGTCGCGCAACGCGGGGCGCAGCGGGATCTCGCCAAGGGCGATCCCGGCTGGATCGGGCGTCTCGACCTCACCGCCCCAGTGGTGCCGCACCTCGTGGCAGATGCTTCACTGCAGCCCGAGCAGGCCGCGGAAAGCGTTCTGAACCAGCTGGATTCGCCCCAAACACAACGTAACCTCTGCTAGCAGAGGTTAGTCGAATCTGCACACCTAGCACGGTGTGCAGATTCGACCAGGGTCTGCTAGCAGAGGTTAGGTTGACCTGGTGGGGGCTAGGTCAGCACTTCGACTTGTAGGCGGCCTTGCCACCGTCGCCGGACAGGTTGTCCTTGGTGATGATGGTGAAGCCGGTCTGGATCTTCTTCTCGACGGTGCCGCCGGTCAACGCAGCGTTGGCCTGCTCGACACCGTCCATGCCGATCGTGTTGGGCTGCTGGGCGACGAGGGCCTGGACGGTGTCCTCTTCCAGCGCCTTGATCTGGTTGGGGCCGGCGTCGAAACCGACGATGGTGATCCCGGTCTTGCCGGCCTGCCGGACACCGGTCGCGGAGCCTTCGGCGGCGAAGAGGTTCGTCGCGAAGATGCCCACGATGTCGGGGTCCTTCTGCAGGGCGGCGCTGACCAGGCGGGCGCCGGTCGAGGGGTCGTTGTGGCTGTACTGGACCCCGAGGTAGCTGAACTTGGAGTCCGTCTTGACGGCGTCCTCGAAGCCCTTCACGCGCGCGTCGACGGTGGAGATGCCGGGGTCGGTGGAGATCACCAGCACCTTGCCGCCTTCCGGCTTGGCCTGCTGGATGGCCTCGAACGCGGCCTTTCCGCCGCCGACGTTGTCGGAGCTGATCTCGGACACGGCGAAGGACGGGTCGTTGACGGTCGTGTCGACCAGGACCACCTTGATGCCGGCCTTGGCGGCCTGCTCCAGGGGCGCCTGCATCGCTTGGACGTCGGTCGGAGCGATGAGCAGAGCGGCCGGCTTGCTCGCCGTCACCGAGTCGACGATCGGCTTCTGCAGCGTCGGGTCGAACTTCTGCGGACCCTGCGTGGTGACGGTGTAGCCGAGTTCCTTGGCCTTCTCCTGGATGCCGCATTCCATGGTGATGTAGAACTCGTCACCGGCGACGCCCTGGACGAACGCGATCGACTTGTTGGTGTTGGCGGCGGCCGTGCCACCGCTGGCCGACCCGGTCGAGGTGGAGTCGGTCTTGGCGCTGCTGCAGCCCGCGACGGCGAACATGGCCACGGCGCTGAAGGTGGCGAACTTGGTGAGGGGCTTCATGCCCGGATTCCCTTCTGTTGGTGCTGTTTTCTGCTCGATTGCTGGGTATGCCGGGTGGTCCGGCCTGCTGGTATGCCGGGTGGTCCGGCGCGGGGGGTGCGCCCGCTGAGTGCGGCTACTTGCCACCTCGCAAGGCCGCTGCGCGGCGCTGCTGGTCGACGTAGACGGCGGCGATGAGGATGGCGCCGACGGCGACGGTCTGCCAGTAGGGCGAGACGCCGATGATGACGAAGCCGTTCTGCAGCACGGCCGGGATGAAGAGACCGACCATGGTGCCGAACATCGACCCCTGACCACCGAAGACCGAGGTGCCACCGATGACGACGGCGGCGATGACGTTGAGGCTCGTCAGGGAGTTGCCGGCGATCGAGGTGGTCCCGAACTGTGCCAGGGTCATGATGCCCGCGAGCCCGCCGAGGAATCCGGCCAGGGCGTAGATCATGATCAGTTTGCGGTCCACGTTGATGCCGACCCGGCGGGCCGACACCTCGTTCGAGCCGATCGCATAGGTGTAGAGACCGAATCGCGTGCGGTGCAACAGGATCCCGCCGAGGACCACGACGATCAGAGCGATGATGACGATGACAGGGATCCCGGCGATCCGGCCGTAGCCGACGGCGTCCTGCAACTCGGTGGGCACCGAGCGGATGTCGAGACCGCCGGTGATGATCTGGGCGAAGCCGAGGGCGATCGACATCGTGCCGAGCGTGACGATGAGCGGCGGCACCTTGGCCTTGGCGACCACGATGCCGTTGAGCATGCCCCAGAGCAGGCCCGCGACGAGCGCGACGGCCGTGCCGACCGCAGCCGTCGACCAGCCGGAGCCACCCATCTTCTCCATCGTGAGCGCCGAGACGACCGAGGAGAAGACGAGCACCGAGGCGATGGACAGGTCGATGCCGGAGGTGATGATGATGAAGGTCATGCCGACCGCCAACACGGCCCAGATCGCCAGGTTCTGGCCGATGTTGATCAAGTTGTCGCCGGTCATGAACTGGCTCGGCGCCTTGATGGCGAAGAAGGCCGTGATGAGGACGAGGACCCCGAGGATCCAGATCGACTGCATACCCTTGAGGCGTTGCAGCAGTGGTCCCTGCGCGTCGCCGACATCCATCGCGGCGTTGCGGTTGGCGTCGCGGGCTCGCGAAATGTGATCCGTGGCGCCGAGCGAGGTCGATTGCTCGGCTACGGGGTCGGGGCTGCGCGGCGCCGGTGCGTTGGTCACGTCGTCGTTGCTCATGCCACGTCCTCCCTTCGGTCCAGGGCACCGGTCATGGCACCGACCAGTTCTTCGATGGTGGTCTCCTTGGCCTGATAGGTCGCGACGCGGTGGCCGAGCCGCAGCACCTGCACCCGGTCGGCGACGTCGAGGACCTCGGGCATCGAGTGCGAGATGAGCACCACGCCCAGCCCCTTGTCGCGCACCCGCCGGATCATGTCGAGCACGTTTTGCGTCTGGACCACGCCCAGCGCGGCGGTGGGCTCGTCGAGGAAGAGCACGCGGTCGGCCCACGCCACGGAGCGGGCGATGGCGACGCTCTGCTTCTGGCCGCCGGACATCTCACCGACCGGGGTGACGACCGACCGGACCGCGGACCCGAGGTCGCGGAAGGCGTCGGCGGCACCACGCCGCATACGGCCCGTGTCCATGAAACCGAGCTTGCCCAGGAGTCCGGGGCGCATGATCTCGCGACCGAGATACATGTTCTGAGCGGGGCCGAGATGGGGCGCGAGCGCGAGGTCTTGGTGGACGACCTCGATGCCGAGCTCGGACGCGTCCTGTGGGGTCGCGATGGTCACCGGATTGCCGTCGAAGAGCACTTCGCCGGCGTCGATCTCCAGGTTGCCGGTGATCGCCTTCACGAGCGTCGACTTGCCGGCCCCGTTGTCGCCGATGAGGGCGACGACTTCGCCGGGGAAGACGTCGAAGTCCGCACTGTCGAGCGCCTGGACGTGCCCGAACTTGCGGCTGATGCCGCGTGCCTCCAGGACGGCGGTCATTGTCGTACCTCCATTGCTTTCACCTTCGTGCGCTTCATGTCGTTCCTTGTCTGCGGTGCGTTGGGGGGCGGCAGGAGTTCGCCGGAGCCGCGCGGGATCAGCCGCGTGGGCAAGACGATGTCCTCGGGGGCGAGCTCGGTGCCGGAGATGCGGGCGAGCAATCGGTCCATTGCCGCGTGGGCCAGGGTTTCTGGGCACTGGTCGATGACGGTGGTCGGGGGGGAGGTGACGTCCGCGAGCGGGAAGTCACCGAAGGCCACATGGGCCACGTCCCGACGCCCGGCCAGTGCCAAAGCGCGAACCACGCCTTCGGCGATCATGGGCGTGCTGGAGAAGACGGCGGTGGGGGGCGCTGCCGCATCCAGGCGGGGGCGCAGTAGTTGCGTCGAGTCGGTCGCGTCCGCGCACTGCGTCTCGATGATGGTGGGATCGGCGGGTATGCCGTGCGCCGCCAGCGCGGCGAGATAACCGTCCAGGCGATCACTGACCGTGCTGAAGCGCAGGGGCGCGCCCAGGAAGGCAATGCGCTTGTGCCCGTGCGTGATCAGGTGCTCGACGGCGGCTTTCGCCGCTTGCTCGTCGTCGGCCCGGACGACGTCGAGGCCCTGGACGCCGCAGCGTCGGTCGATGAGGACCACTGGGCGGTCCCGCGGGATCTCCCGCCAGATCGGGTCGTCGTCGCCGAAGGGGGCGATGAGCATGCCGGCCACACCACGCTGCACGAGCCGAGCGAGGTGAGCGGTCGCCCGATGGCCCTCGACTCCCGTCGAGGCGACGAGGACGTCCATTCCGAGCTCGAGCGCGCGCGCCTCGGCGACGGCGACGATCTGGCCGAAGAAAGGGTCCTGCAGACGGTCGACGATGACGCCGATGGTGTCGTTGCGGCCCGCCGCGAGACTGCGTGCCGCGGCGTTCGGACGGTATCCGAGGTCGTCGATCGCGCGCTGGACAGCGGCCGCGGTCCCGGGCCGGACATTGGGCGCTCCGTTGATGACGCGGGACACGGTCTTGATGGAGACACCTGCGGCCTGGGCGACGTCGTAAATGGTCACCCCCGCAGCACCATTCCCCATGTCCAGGCCTCCTTGCCGGTGCCGGGAACGCTGCTCGGTGGGTCCGATCCCACCGTTGCCGTTTCCCGGATTAGCGCTAAGCTACGACTGGATGACAGCGCTGTCAAGAGTCTTGATCGGCGTTACTCGGTTGTTATGACGAGCGCATCCGCTGTACGTGCCACCCGCCAACAAGGAGCGTCCGATGTCTCGATTCCCCGATGGTCTCTATCTCGTCACCGGTGCCAGCGGTGGCATCGGCGCTGCGACGGTGCGTCGCTTGGTTGCGGAGGGTGCTCGCGTCGCCGCGAGTGGCCGCGACCAGGCCAAGCTCCAGGAGCTCGCCGACGAAACCGGCTGTGAGGCTTTGCCTTTCGACCTGATGGACGAGGACTCGATCCGTGCGGCCGTGTACGGTCGCGACTGGTTCGGCATCGTCAACTGCGGTGGGGACGGTGGCGAGATCGCGACGCCGATGGACACCGACATCGCCGTTTTCGACCGCGTCATGGCCGTCAACGCCCGTGGGGCGCTGCTCGTCATCAAGTACGCCACGCCCTCGATGATCGAGGCCGGCCGGGGTGGCTCGATCGTCAACGTCTCGAGCCAGGCCTCCCTCGTCGCCCTCGAAGGCCACATCTCCTATGGCTCGTCCAAGGCCGCCCTCGACAACATCACCCGGGTCTCCGCGCTCGAGCTGGGCAAATACGGCATCCGGGTCAATAGCGTCAATCCGACGGTGATCATGACGCCGATGTCGGAGTGGTACTGGGGCCGGCCCGATGTCGGCGGGCCCTTCCTGGAGCAGATGCCCATGCACAAGTGGGCCACCGTCGAGGACGTCTCGGGCCCCATCGCCTTCCTCCTCAGCGACGACGCCGCGATGATCAGCGGCGTCAGCCTGCCGATCGACGGCGGCTTCACCTCCCGGTGAACGCGCCGCTCGTCGCCGGTCTCGACATCGGCAGTACCAACGTCAAGGTCCAGATCACGGATCTCGACGGACGCGAGATCGTGGGCGCCGACCGGCCGACGCCCTGGCGGGTCGACGCCAACGGGACCGCGTTGGAGCAGGAGAGCCTGCGGCGCACCATCGAGGAGGTGCTGCACGAGGCCGCCGGGCGGCTCGAAAAGCAGGAGTATGCCGGTGCCACGGTCGGTGCGCTGGCTGTCGCCGGCATGGGCGAGAGCGGCTTCGTTCTCGATGATGCCGGCGCCGCGCTGGCACCCGCGATCGCGTGGTTCGACGCGCGCGGCGCCGAGCAGTTGGACGCCTTTCCGTCGACCTTGCGCGCCGAGTTCGCCGCCCGCACCGGGCTGCCGCTCGGAGTCCAGGTTCCCGTCATCAAGCTATTGTGGTTGAGGGACAACGGAATTCAGCTGCAAGGGCAGCAGTGGCAGAACGTCCCGGAGTATGCCGCCGCCGCGCTTGGGGGTCGCCGCGCCCTCGAGCGTTCCCTGACGGCACGCCTGGGCCTGATCGATCAGGACGCCGAAGGCCCGTGGACAGATCTGCTTGCGCACATCGGCATCGACGCCTCGTTCCTGCCGCCGGTGGTGGACTCGGCGACCGATCTCGGTGGGGCGAATGCCGACTGGCTGCCGGCAGCATTCGAGGGCGCTCGACTCGCCGTTGCCGGGCACGACCACTTGGTCGCGGCGACCGCCGGCGGCGCCACCGCGGACGGCCGCTACTACGGATCCTTCGGCACCGCCGAGGTGCTCGTGCGTGTCCTGGACACACCCTTGAGCGCGGACGCCCGAGCTCGGCTGGCCGAGTTCTTCATCAACCACGTCCCCCACGTCGAGGCCGGGCGCTATGTGCTCGTCGCCGGCGTCAAGACCGGGCTGATCATGCGCCGCATACTGCACCTGGCCGGCATCACCGACCGGGAGGCGAGGGACCGGCTCGACCGCGAGGTCATGGCATTGCCCGTCGAAGGGTCCCTGCCGCGCGGAGCCGTCACGGTCGGCGGTGCGCGCAATGACGACGGCATCCTCGCGCTGCGGGTCGCGCACGACGGCGCGGGACCGGCGGAGGTCTTCGCGGCCGCGCTCCGCCACGGCAACGACGAACTCGCCCGGCTCATCGAGGCGATGGACCGCGAACTGCCCCCCGCGACCGGCTCGGTGCTGGCCGGCGGGTGGGTCGGCATGAACAGCGTCGGCCGGGCCCGGTCCCTCGTGCTGCCGGACCTGCACCTTTCCACGCGGGCGCAGGACACCGCATACGGCGCGGCTCTGACGGCCGCGCGTCTCCTCACCACGAACTCACCAACGCCCATCGAAGGGGAAAACCCATGAGTCCCATGACCACCATCGAACGCCGTGCGCTGCAAGCGATTTCGACTCCAAACGGGCACATGCTCATCGTGGCGGCCGACCAGCGCAACAGCATGAAGGCGGTGATGACCGACGCACCTGACGGCCCCGGCTCGGTCACGCCGGACCAGCTCATCGAGGCCAAGGCCGACCTCGTGCGTCACCTCGGCAACAACGCCCCGGCCATCTTGCTCGACCCTGAGACCGCCCTGCCGCAGGTCGTCGACGACGGCACGCTGGCCCGCGGGAGTGCGCTCGTGGTCGGCATGGATCAGTCGGGTTACGAGACGGTCGACGGCTTGCGTTTCACGCGGGTGGTCGAGGGGGTCACGCCCCGCCGAGTGCGCGACCTCGGCGGTGACGCCGCCAAGATGCTCTGGTACATCCGGCCGGACAAGCAGGACGCGAATTCGCTCGTGGGGCAGGAGATTCGCGAACTGACGGCCGCGTGCGAGGCCGAGGGCGTGCTGTTGATCGTCGAGATCCTGACCTACCGTTTGGAGGGAGAGACGGAGGAGGACTACCGCGCGGCGTTCCCCGGCTTCATCGCCGACGTCGCTCGGCTGAGTGTCGAGTGCGGAGCGAAGGTGCTCAAGCTGCCATACCCCGGCTCGACCGAGGCCTGCGCGGCGGTGACCGAGGCGGCGGCCGGCGCCCCGTGGGCCGTGCTGTCCGCCGGCGTCGATCACGAGACCTTCATCGGACAGGTCCGCACGGCCGTGGCCAACGGCTGCGCGGGCGCGATGGCCGGCCGGTCGCTGTGGAAGGACAGCCTCGCCGTCGATCCGCAGGTCCGCACGCAACTGCTCACCGAGCGCGCCCTCCCGCGCCTGCGCGAGTTGGCTGTCACCGTTGACGGCGCCGCCTGATCCCCGTCGAGTGAACACCGCCACGCGATCGAGTGAACATGCTGTCGGGTAACGACCCGACAGCATGTTCACTCGATGTGCTCGCGGTGTTCACTCGACGCGAGGTGGGGGCCTAGCTCAGGCCGACGATCTCGCCGTCGACGAGGTCGATCTTCTCGGCGTTCGGATGGCTGGACAGGCCGGGCATGGTGCGCATGTCGCCGCAGATGGCATAGACGTAGCCCGCGCCCGCCGCGGCGCGCACCTCGCGGACCGGCAGGCGCCATCCCGTCGGGGCGCCGAGCAGCGACGGGTCGTGCGAGATCGACAGGTGGGTCTTGGCGATGACGACCGGCAGGCCACCGAAGCCGAGCCGCTCGTACTCGGCGAGGGCCTTGGCCGCCGGCGGGGCGAAGTCGACGCCGTCGGCGCCGTAGACCTGCTTGGCCACCGCCTCGATCTTCGCGGTCAGGTGGGCGTCGGAGGCATAGGTGAACCGGAACCGGCTCGGTGTGCGCAGCGCGTCGACGAGCGTGCGCGCGAGATCCTCGGCGCCCGCACCCCCATTGACGACATGGGTCGAGACGGCGCACTTGACGCCCATCTCGGTGCACAGGTCGCGAATGACCTGATGCTCGGAGTCGAAGTCGGTGTCGAAGGCGTTGATGGCGACGACCGGCCAGATGCCGAAGCCCTCGATGATCTGAATGTGCTTGCGCAGGTTGGCGATTCCGGCGCGTACGTCGCCGGGGTTCTCGGCGAGCAGTTCCGGCGGCAGCGCTTTGCCCGGGGTGATCTTGAAGCGTCCGGAGTGCGCCTTGAGGGCTCGCACGGTCACGACGAGCACGGCGGCATCGGGCCGCAACCCTGCCACCCGGCACTTGACGTTGAAGAACCGCTCGGCGCCCATGTCGGAGCCGAAGCCGGCCTCCGTGAGCACGATGTCGCTCCGGCGGGTGGCGACGATATCGGCGACGACGGAGGAGGAGCCGGTGGCGATATTGCCGAACGGGCCGCAGTGGATGAGGGCCGGCGTGCCCTCGATCGTCTGGAGCAGATTGGGGTTGAGCGCGTCCTTGAGGATCACGGCCATCGCCCCGGCGGCGCCGAGGTCGTCAGCGGTGACCGGCCGGCCGTCATACGCATAACCCACGACGATGCGCCGCAGGCGCGCCTTCAAGTCGTCCAGCGAGGTCGCGAGCGTCAGCAGCACCATGACCTCCGACGCCGCTGTGATGTCGAAACCGGTCTGCCGAGTGACGCCGTCGATGCGGGCGCCGAGGCCGACGACGATATTGCGCAAGGCCCGGTCGTTGACGTCGAGCACCCGCCGCCAGGTGATATTGCGCGGGTCGATGTTCAGCGAATTGCCATGGTGCAGATGGTTGTCCAGCATCGCAGCCAGGAGATTGTGCGCCGCTGTGACGGCATGGAAGTCGCCCGTCAGGTGCAGGTTGAGCTTGTCCATCGGCACGACCTGCGCGTAGCCGCCGCCTGCCGCACCACCCTTGATGCCGAAGGTCGGGCCCATCGACGGCTGGCGCAATGTCACCGCGACGGTCTGCCCAATGCGCGACAGCCCGTCGGCAAGCCCGACCGCAGTCGTCGTCTTCCCCTCGCCGAGCGGCGTGGGGGTCACGGCGGTGACGACGACATACTTCGCGCGTTGAACTGTCGGCTGGCCCTCGGCGGACAGGACGTCCAGGTCGATCTTGGCGACGCTGCGGCCATACGGCTCGACGAAGTCTTGGGGGATGCCCAGTCGGTCCGCGATCTCGTGGAGCGGACGGAGACTGGCGGCAGTGGCAATCTCGAGGTCGGAGGGGATACCCATACCAGCATCCTGGCACTTCGCGTGTGGTCAGCGAGCCGCGCAGCCCGGCTGACCGGTTCGCGCAGTTTCATCGCGCGAGCGGCGCCGAGTGGCGTCCACTTCTCGCAGACTTCGCGGTATGACGATTGGCAGGCTGGGGAGGGCGGTGGCCGTGTGTGCGGTGCTGGGTTTGGGTGCCACTTCATGCAGTGACCCGGGATCGGAGCCCTCGGTGTCGAGCGCCAATCGCACCTCGACGCCCGTCTACGCGTCGGCGACCGACACGCGAACGGGCGCCTCCGGCCCGGCGTCGAGCAGCCCCGAGCCGCGCGTGACGGGACCAACCGCGCGTGACGGGACCAACCGCGGACACGGCCGGACCGGCATACCCGATGACCAAGGCGGACCTGATCGTCGACGGCATCGACTGGCGTATGCCCGATTGGGTTCGCCCAGCGCAGAATTCGGGCTTCTTCTCCGAGTCCGCCTCCCCGGCTGACAAGGTCTACGTTCGCGGCCTCGACCAGAGCTGGCGGCAACTGCAGCCGACACCGGGCAAGCCCATCTACACCGACACCGGGCAAGCCCACAACACCGACACCGGCACGGCCCAGGGCATGAGCGTCGAGCCCCTCGACCAGGCGCTGGCGTAGTCGGGTGACGTCTGGATGCGGATCTTCGCCAGCGGCGTCGACTGGGCGCCGGAGTGGGTCGCAACCGAGTGCAAGGTCGAGGGCTTCGCGTCCGACGACGACGGCTTGCCGCACCTGTCGATCTGGGACGACTGCGTCTGGGGACACCTGCTCGGTGGCGGTATTGGCCAAACGCGCGACGGACGCGGGGATCGGCATCCGCAACGGCATCCCGGAGATGTCCAGCTTCCACCTCAACGAGGCTCCGGCCTACGGGTCGCATGTGCAGCCCGACGGCCACTTAGGCCACCCCACGACGTGTCCTCGCTCCTTCGTCGCTCCGGTACTCCGCGGGGACCCCGTCCCATCGGTCGCTTCGTTACACGTCCCAGTCGTCGACGAAACCCTCCCCACCCACAATGGTGAATATGTCGTCGCCATGGAGAACGAGTGCTTCACCGACTGCGGCTTCGACGCGGGGGACGAGCTGGAGTATGCCGCACCCAGACCAGCCTGAAATCCCTTCAGCTGCGAGCGAATTGGGTCTACGTAATGCCCACTCAATCCACGATGGACCTGTTCCCGGAGGAGTGGGACTGGGTGCGCTTGTCGATCGGCCGCACGCCCGCCACCACCGCCGACGCCTGGGCCGACCTTCGGGAGGCGGAGGACGTCTACCGGCGGGACAACGACTTGCTGCCGTTCGACGGCACCAGCGAGTGGACGAACAAGCCGTCGGTCCGCAACCTGAACGCTGGGTGGTGCAGAAGGACGTGAGGGGGCCGTCGCGCACACCACCGATGTCGATGTGCACACCGGAGTGTTCGAAGAGGAGAACGGCGAGGCCAAGGAGGGCCTGTCGACCAAGGTCGCCGACGGGGACATTCGACTCGCGTTCGACATCGACGGCCGGTTCACTGCCGCAACGGATCCCGGCTCCGAGGTGGCGATCAAGGTGACCTTCTGGGATGCCGGCGGGCCGTTCCGCGTGGTTGCGGCGGACTACGCGTCCGATCCGGTCACCCCTGGTGGTCAAGACGCCTGACGGACGGCTACGGCCACGCTGCCCGCGAAGGCCCTGGACGGCACGCAGATCGGCGACACCGCCTTCGTCGTCGAGGCGACCACCGACGCCGACGCGATCGCTCGACTAGGGGATGGGCTCGACGGTGGCTGCGGCGGCGAGCTCGGCGGCGACGCGTGGATCGATATGTCCCGCAACGGGATCGAGGACGGCGGCGCCGGAGGCTCCGATGGCCAGGCGCAGCGCCTCCGGCCAGGAACGACCATCGACGAGGCTGACTGCGATGGCGGCGACGAGGGCGTCGCCGGCGCCGGTGGGGTTGCCGCGCAGGGGGCGTCCCGGAGTCGCGCGCCACGCGCCGTCGGGGCCAACGCACAGCAGACCTGCTTCGCCGTCGGAGGCAACGACCACGGCGTGTGGTGCCTGGGCGCGCAGTGCCTGCACCCCCTCGATCCCCTCCGCCCCGACCGTCGCGCGCAATTCGTGCCGGTTAGGTTTGACGACGCTCGCACCGGCAGCGAGGGCCGCGAGCAGCGGGGGACCGGCGACGTCGACGACGGTCAGGACGCCCCGATCTGACGCTGCCGCAACGCATTCCGCGTATGCCGTTTCGGGAGCTCCGGGTGGGACAGAGCCGCTGAGGACAAGCACTCGGACGTCGCCGGAGTCGAGGAGGGCGTCCAGTGCCGCGCGCACGTCGGCCCATTCCTGGTCCGGCATCGCCGGTCCGGCCTCGTTGAATGCCGTTGTCGTGCCGTCGCTTTCGACGACCGTCACCGTGCGGCGGGTATGCCGTGTCGTCGCCACCGTGGTCGCCACGAGTCTGCTCGCGCGAAGGTTGTCGGCGTAGGTCGCACCGGCTGGCCCGCCCAACGCGGCCAGCAGATGGGTGCGCCCCCCGAGCTGCGCCGCAACGCGGGCGACATTGGCCGCCTTGCCGCCGGCCCGTTCCACGACATCCGAAACCCGTTGCGCCTCACCATGAACCATGCGATCGATGCGGTAGGTGACGTCGAGAGCCGGATTCAACCCCAGACACAGGATCAGGCCCGTTGCACTCTCGATGGGCGTTAGGTGTTCACTCGACGGGTTTTCGGTGTTCACTCGACGGGGGGTGGGGTTCACGAGGGGGATCCCGGGGCGGTTGGGGTTGCCGGGGCGGTTGGGGTTGCCGGGGATGCGGCGGGAGTGGTGAGAACGGCGAGCAGAGCGGCGATGAACCCGGCGTCGAGGGTGTCCCCGGCGCCGGTCGTGTCGACGGGATCGAGCGGCATACCCGGCTCGTGGAACACCTCGCCGCGATACACTGCGAGCGCACCGCGTCCGCCGTCCTTGACCACCACAGTCGGACCATAGCCCGCCACGGCGCGGGCGGCGACCGTGAGGTCGTCGGTGCCGACCCGTGCGACACCACGCGCCATCCCGAGGGACCTCTTCGGCGTTGGGCAGCAGGTAGTCGACGAAGGGCAGCACCTCTGCGAGGCCGGCGAAGGCACCGGATGGGTCGAGGTCATGTCGACGCGCTTTGACAACTCGGTGAGCGTCATACCCCGCTCCTCGAGCAGGCGATCCACATTGCAGACGATTCGGCCGTCCTCGTCGGCCGGCATCTCAAACCAGTCCGTCGTCGTCGCGCAGCTGTATGCCGCGGCGCCAGACTTCGGCGAGGACGGCGATGAGGAGTCCGCCCACGAGTGGCACGAAGGAGAAGTAGTAGCCGTTCGCGACGATCGGCGCGACGGCGGAGTTTTCCAACAGCCAGCGATCCAGCAGCTTCGATGTATCGATTGTCGATCTTATCGAATATCAACATATATCGAGACTCGATAAGTCTCGTGTCAACCCCTCGGGTCTGGCGCGTTTGCGGTGTGTTGCGGGGTCGCCTGATCACGGTGTCGTGAGTACCGTCTTCTTTGACACGCTCTATCTGTCACGGGAGGAGGCCGGTATGGCGGCATACGAGAGCACCGCTGAGTTCACCATCGAGATGACCCCTGTGGAGGGCCCGCTCCAAGGCACCAGCCGGTTCGACTTCACCAAGGTCTGGACCGGCGCGATGGAGGGCCGGGGCGCGGGGGTGATGCTCTCGGGCGGTGATCCCAACGTCGGCGAGGCGGGGTATGTCGCGCTCGAACGCTTCGAGGGCACCGTGGACGGACGGTGCGGGTGCTTCGAGTTGCAGCAGTTCGGGCTGATGTCCGGTGGCGAAGGGAGCCTGTCGTATGCCGTCGTCCCCGGCTCCGGCACGCGCGATCTGGCCGGCATCCAGGGCACGATCGACCTAAACACCTCCAACGGCCACCACGTGACCTTCCGCTACACCCTGCCGGACTGAACCCGCCCTCAGGCGGGTGTCATTCCTCGCTTGTGGAAGGGGCGGTAGGTGCCGTAGCCGGGCCAGTAGGGGAAGGGGATGATCCGGTGCACGGCGCCCTGGGAGGAGGACTCCTCATACCCCCAGTAGGACGTGTGCTCGGCGTCGGCCCACTTGTCGAACAGGACGACATGGCGGGTCGGGTCGAGCAGGAGGTCGCCACGCTTGAGCTGGGGCTTCTTGATGAAGTCGCCGACGCGGCGCAGGGTGTATGTCGACAGGCCCGGGCGCGCGAGGCCGTAGGCGAACGAGACATAGCCTGAGCAGTCGGTGCGGTAGCCGTTGTAGTAGCTGGTCTGGCTGTAGGGCACGTCGGCATCCACCCAGCGCTGGGCGCGGTTGCAGGCCTGTATGCCGGTGGCGACGATGGCGCGCTCGTCATCTTCGGCGAGCGCGGGGGTGGCTAGCCCGAGGAGGGCGGCGGGGGCGAGCAGGAGTGCGTCGCGACGCACGAAAGCGCCGCGGTTTGTGCTGGTCATACGGGGAGATCCTCCGGGGGGCTGGGGCGGCCCGCCGGAATCCGGGCTCGCCACGCGAGGTGTGACGAGGGTAGCGAATGTGACCCATGGAGCGGAAGTGCCTCCCGAGTCATGTGGGCCGCCCGAGCATGATCGCCTCCGCGATCCTGCAAAAACGGCTAGTGACCAGCCGCAAAAACGGCTAGCGACTAGCCGCTTATGCAGCACCTCGCCAAATGCCTCGGCTTGGTCATGGGCTGACGAGATCCCCGCCCAGGGCTGATCTCAGGCGGCGCGGCGCTCAGGGAACAGCCCGGGTGGTCCCGCGCTGCTGTCGCCGCCGGGAACCGCGTAGATTGCTGCCACGTCATTCACGGTGCGTGGCGGGCTTCGCCACGCGCATTGACACGCCGCGACACGGCCGGCCGCAGGTAGCGGGCCAGAGGGAGTTCTGAGTTATGACCGAGCAGCCGGTTCAGGATGCGGCCGTCCAGCCGCTTGCGCCGCCCACCGAGACCCTCACGCTCGAAGCGCCGCCGGCGGTGCTCGCGATCCCCGAGACCGCTGCCCCCAAGATGGCGCCGGCGGTGCCGGCGAGCGCGGTGCCGATGCTCGACCAGAAGGTCGACTCTTATCTCGATGCGCTGATGAAGAGCGAGACCAAGTCGCCGGATTATGAGGCCAAGGCGACCGAGATGCGCACCATGGGTGACGACGACATCCGGCGCGCCGCCGAGTCGTCCAACCGCCTGCTCCAGAGCCCGGTCAAGGCGCTCCAGGAGGGCGGCCTGGCCAGCGGCTCCAAGGTCGGCAAGACCCTGCTCGAACTGCGCCGCACCGTCGAAGAACTCGACCCGAGCCAGGCCAGCGGGACCAAGAAGGTCCTCGGCATGATCCCCTTCGGCGACAAGATCACCGACTACTTCCGCAAGTACCAGTCCGCCCAGAGCCACCTCAACGGCATCCTCCACAGCCTGCGCAACGGTCAGGACGAACTGCAGCGCGACAATGTCGCCCTCAACCTGGAGAAGCAGCAGCTGTGGGACTCCATGGGCCGGCTCAACCAATACGTCTACATCGCCGAGAAGCTCGACGCCAAGCTCGCCGCCCAGATCGCCACCCTCGACTCCAGTGACCCCGAGAAGGCCAAGGCCCTGCGCGAGGACGTCCTGTTCTATGTCCGCCAGAAGCACCAGGACCTGCTGACCCAGCTGGCCGTCAGCATCCAGAACTACCTGGCCATCGACATCGTCATCAAGAACAACATCGAACTCATCAAGGGCGTCGACCGGGCGACCACGACGACGATCAGCGCCCTGCGCACCGCTGTCATCGTCAGCCAGGCCCTCTCCAACCAGCAGCTCGTCCTCGACCAGATCACCGCACTCAACACCACGACGAGCGGCCTGATCGAGCGCACCTCCGAGATGCTCAAGGACAACAGCATCCGCATCCAGGAGCAGGCCGCCAGCGCCACCATCGGCCTGCCCCAGCTGCAGCGGGCGTTCCAGAACATATACGCCACGATGGACGCGATCGACACCTTCAAGGTGCAGGCGCTGGACAACATGGCCGCCACGATCGGCACCCTCGAGACCGAGGTTGCCAAGTCCCGCAGCTATCTCGACCGGGTGCAGCGCCAGGATCAGCGGGTCATCTCCGGCAGCCTCGACATCGGCAAGACCAACACCTTCTAAGACACGCCGCGACGAGCTGATCGAGACATGGGTATCGGGGAATGGTTCGGTTTCGGGAAGAAGAAGGAGCCCGAGCCGATCATCGAGGTGCCCGCGGCTCCGACGAGTGAATCCCTCGCTGCCGCACTGGATTCGGTCGAGGCGATGGCCCGCGACGGCAAGGTGCCGCCGATGGTCATGGCACGACTGAAGCGCGTGACGAATGTCGTGCGCCAGACCATCCCCCGCCTGGACAACCTCGGCGCCGGGAGCGCCTCGGCCTACAACGTCATGGCCACAGCGACCGACTATCTGCCGGGGGCGATCGGGGGCTATCTGCGCCTGCCGCGCGACTGGGCGGACACCCGCCCCGTGGACCGCGGCAAGACCTCGCTGCTCATCCTCATCGACCAGCTCGACCTGCTGGGCGGCACGATGGACAAGGTGTACGACGCGGTCAACCGCGCCGACGCCGAGGCCCTCGTCGTGCACGGACGATTCCTGCAGGAGAAGTTCGGGACCGCCGCCGGCGGCGAACTGGGGCTGGGCGCCGACGCGCAGGTCCCGCCGCAGCCGACCAGCGGATCGTATGACGCGGGCGGGCGGCTGGCCCCGCCGACCGCAACCCCGGCGTGGCCGGCCCCGGACGGGCAATCGGCTGCCACCGGCACGGATTGGCTTGCGCCGGACACGGATCCGGACACCGGGGATGTCCCCAAGGTGATCCACCCCGCGACGCCTGCCGCACCGCTTCGCCCAGACTCGACCACGCACGTCGGCTCGGCCACCGCCGAGCCGGGCCGCCTGACGCCCCCCACGGGAAGGGACGCCTGACACATGACCATTCCGGCCGACAATCTGCGCACCGCCGTCGACCAACTGGCCGCCGCTGCCACCGCCGCCGGGCTCGACCCGGTTGCCGCCCGCGCCGAAGGCTTCGCGTTCGCCGCTGCCATCGCCGAGTCCGCGCCCCGTGCCGCCCTGGACTGGGCCGCCGCCGCGGGCATCGACACGGCCGATGCGGCTGCGGCCAACACGGCCTTCTTCGAGGCGGCGTCCGGCGGGCGCAAGTGGCGCCAGGCGCCGACGGCGATCGTCAGCGAACTGGTGGCGACGGGCTCGCCGCAGGCCACGGCATACGCCGCGGCTCTCGGCGAAATCGCCTCTGCCGCATGCCTCCTCGGCGACCCGACGCCCCGGATCGCCGGCAACGCAACCCTGGCAGCCGCGTCTCAGCTGAGCGCGCTGCCCGTCAGTGCCCAGCCGCGTGGACCGGCCGCCATTCCGCCGCCCGCCACGGGGCAACCACCGGCGAGCCCGGCCACACCCCCTCCGGTCGCTGGCGCGCCGACGGGTCCCGTTCTCGGAGTTGGCAATCCGGACGCCATTCCCAACCTGACCGAGCTCATGCTCGACAACCAGCGCCGGGTGCAGGAGCAACTCGCGGCCATCGAACGACTCCGCGGCGGCCCCGCCTTCCCGACGCCGGGAGCTCCGCCGGCCGGGGGTATGCAGACCGGTCCCGGCGCCGTGCCCGCCCCGCCGCCGGGGCCGGGCGGCATACCCACCGACCCCAGCCAGCCGCCCGCCGCGCCGGCGCAACCGGGCCAGCCCCCCGCGGATCCGGCTGCGGCACAAGGCCAGTCGGCGCAGGAGCCGGAGCCGCAGAAGTCGGTCGAGGAGCTATTGGCCGAGCTCGACGAGATGACCGGCCTGGACTCGGTCAAGCGCGAGATCCACCAGCAGGTCGCCATTCTCAAGGTCGAGAAGAAGCGTTCCGAGGCGGGCTTGAAGACCGCCACCATCACCCGGCACCTGGTCTTCGTCGGCAACCCCGGCACCGGCAAGACCACCGTCGCCCGCATGGTCTCCGGCATCTATCGCGCCCTCGGCCTGCTCACCAAGGGACACCTCGTCGAGGTCGACCGCAGCGAACTTGTCGCCGGCTACCTCGGGCAGACCGCGATCAAGACCGCCGAGGTCGTCACCAAGGCCATCGGCGGCGTCCTCTTCATCGACGAGGCCTACGGCCTGTCCGGCGATCAGTACGGCCAGGAGGCCATCAACACCCTCGTCAAGGAGATGGAGGACAACCGCAACGACCTCGTCGTCATCGTGGCCGGCTATCCCGGGCCGATGATGGAGTTCATCGCCCAGAACCCCGGCCTGGCCAGCCGCTTCAAGACGATGATCGAGTTCCCCGACTACACCAACGACGAACTGATCGACATCATGGCGGGACTGGCCGCGAAGTCCGACTACGACGTCACCGACGAGGCGGAAGCCGTTGTCCGCGAGATCCTTTCGCGCACCGAACGCAATTTCACCTTCGGCAACGGCCGCTTCGTGCGCAATCTGCTCGAGGAAGCCATCGGCCGCCACGCCTGGCGGCTGCGCGATGACGAGGACGTCACCACCGAGGACTTGCGGCGGCTCCTCGCGGAGGACTTCCGCGAGGCCGAGGAACACCTCGCCGAGGACGAGCTGGCGGGTCCGCCGCCGGCCGACGACACCGCCGAAGCGGAGGCCGAGATGACCGCCGAGGGCGGACCGGAGCCCGACGCCGAAGGGCCGGAGCCCGACGCCGAAGGACCGGATGAGAACAAGGAGTCAGGGGTATGACGCAGATCGCCTCCACACCCACGACCCCGTCGGCCGTCGGGGCGGGGCAGCCCGGTGGTGCGGTCTCGACCGCCACCAGCGGCGCCGCCGAACGCCGCGCCCAGTCGCGCCGCCACTACTTCACCGGCACCCCCGGCCGGATGCGCCTGATGGCGGCGATCGCCAGCGCCCTGTGCCTGGCGTTCGCGCTTGCGGGCTTCACCGGTCTACGCGGAGTGCAGACCTCGGTGGACCGCGCCAGCGCCAACACCGAACAGGTGGTGCGCGCCCGCGCCATCTATGCCGATCTGCTCGCCGCCGATGCCGCCGTGACCAACGGCTTCCTCGTCGGCGGGTTGGAGAGCGCCGCGAGCCGCAAGACCTATGACGAGGCGATGGCCCGGGTCGCCGAGAACATCGCGACCGCGGCCAGCGCCCAAGAGGCCGACGGCAAGGCGCTGGCCGCTCTCAACGAGGAGGTCCAGAACTACGCCGCGAACATCGACCGGGCACGCACCTACAATCGTGAGGGCAAACCCGTTGGGGCCCAATATCTTCGGATTGCGGGCACTGACCTACGCGCCCAGGCTTTGCCGATCGCCGATGCCGTCGCCACCGCCAACGAGGGCCGCGCCGAGGACGCCTACGGCATCGGCGCTCCCGGGTGGCTCGCGCTGGGGACCGGGCTCGTCGCACTCGGCGGTTTGCTCGCGATCGCGGTCTGGCTGGCCCGCCGCACCCACCGCTACGTCAATCTGCCCCTGACCGCCGCCATCCTGCTCGTCGGCGCCGCGCTCGGTCTCGCGGCGTGGCATGTCACGCAGGTCGCGAACACCCTCAACGACGCGCGCAACGGCGAGTACAAGGCGGCCACCGCGCTGGCGCAGGCGCGGGCAGCGGCATACGACGCGAAGGCCAACGAGTCACTGACGCTCATCGCTCGCGGCAGCGGGCAGACGTTCGAGAAGGCCTACCAGGACTCGAGCGCCAAGACCCTGGACAAGCTGCAGGAGCTCGTCAACGCCGATCCCGCACAGGACAGCCTGCGGTCGCGGTTCGGGGCCTACACGGTGAAGCACTCCGCGATCCGCAAGGCCGACGACAGTGGCGACTGGACGGGTGCGGTCAAACTCGCCACCAGCGATGCCGCCGACTCGGCCAATGACACCTTCCGCCAGTTCGACCAAGCCGCGAGCACCGTGCTCGCTCAGGAGGTCAAGAGCATCACCACCGCCTTCGACCGCATCGGCGGCTGGCTGCTGCCATGGGTGGCCGGCGGCGCGGCGGCGCTGGCCGCGCTGCTCGCGGGCCGATCGATGTCGCGCCGGATCGAGGAGTACCGATGAACCGTATGCCGACGCCCACCTCGCCGTTCAAGGCCGGCGGGGTGGCGCTGCTCGCCGCGCTCGGGCTCGCGGCCTGCGCCGGCGGGGACTACCCCGACACCCCCCTCCCGACGTCCGCGTCCGCCTCGTCGTCGGCGACGACGGCAGCTCCCACCACACCCGTCTCGTGCGACAACGCGACGCAGACCTATGACCCGCTCGCCTCGGTGCCGGCCCGAAGCCAGATCACCGACGGGGCGATGTCCGACATCATCCAGCGGGGTTATCTGCGGGTGGGGGTTTCCGCCGACTCCTACCTCCTCGGGGCGAACAACCCGCGCACCGGACAGATCGAGGGCTTCGACATCGACGTGGCCCGGGCGATCGCCGAGGCGATCTTCGGCGACCCGAACAAGGCGCGACTCGTCGTGATCACGGCAGCGGACCGCATACCGGCCCTCCAGGACGGACGCGTCGACCTCGTCGCCCGCAATATGACCATGAATTGCGCTCGCTGGCAGGACATCGCCTTCTCCAGCGAGTACTACCACGCCGGCCAGAAGATCCTCGTGGGCATCGACAGCAAAGCGACGTCGCTCGACGACCTCAAGGGCCAACGTGTCTGTGCCCCAACGGGAACCACCAGCCTCGCCAAGCTCCAGGAAGTCAACGACCAGGTGGGCGGCATCTCGATCGTCACAGCCGCCAACCACACCGGGTGCCTGGTGAAGTTCCAGCAGGGCGAGGCCGACGCGATCACCGGCGACGACACGGTCCTCGCCGGGCTTGCCGCGCAGGATCCCTATGCCAAGGTGCCCGACTCAGAGGCGATCACCGACGAGCCCTACGGTCTCGGCATCGCCAAGGAGAACACCTACTTCGTCCAATATGTCAACGCCGTGCTCGACGAGATGCGCGCCGATGGACGCTGGACCAAGATCTACAACACATGGCTCGCGCCGAGCCTCGGCAAGGCGCCCAAGCCCCCGACGCCGGTCTACGGCCGCTGATGTCCCTCGACCTCGGGATGACCGCGTCTCCCGGTGGCACTCCGCGTGCCCCGGGCCGGCTCGGCGTGCCCGTCACCGCCGCGGAGGCGCTGCGTTATCTGACCGACCTCGGGCTGTGGCTCGACGAGCGGCGCAAGCAACTCGACGCCATCGACCAGGCCGCGCTCGCGGCCCCGGATCAGACCGACCGCGAGGCGCTCACCCACGACATCACGGTCTCGATGGCGCTGTGGAAGGCGATCTCGGACCGGTATGAACTGTTGCGGGTCGCCTTCGACTCCGGCCGGGTCGGCCCGGTGCAGGCCGAACAACTCTCGACACTGATCTGGGGGCGCCTCGATGTCGCGCCGGGGCAGGGCCGGGAGACGACCCGGGCGCGGATGCCCAGTGGTGCCGAGGGCACGCTGGCGGTCTCGTTGCCCGAGGCGTGCCGGCTCTCCGACGCGATGGCCTCCTCACTACGCGCCCGATTGGCCTTGGAGACAACGGGGCTCGACGTCAGCATCCGGGTCAAGGCGATCCGCGAAGGGGTCGAACGCATTCGCGACCAGATCGCGATGATGCCGCTGGGCACCGCGCGCGAGAAGGCCCAGCACGAGTTGGTCGGCACCGAGCAGCGCCTGTTCGACGTCACCGAACGGGCCAAACGGGGTGCCGATGTCGGCGGTTTCCTCGGCCCCTTGGAGATCGACGTCGCGGCCCGTGAACGCGACCTGATCATCGCCGCCTCCCGCCGCCACGAGTCGGCACGCGATGCCGCCCGCGCGCGTGAACTGATCGCCGACCTTGCCGCGCGCGGTGACGCGATCCGTTCCCTGCAGGCCCAGTGCCTCCAAAGCGTCTCTCCCGCACCCAAACTCGCCGTGCCCGATGTGCGTGCCCTAGGCGCGGTGCCGGAGGACCCCGATGCCGTCGACGCGCTGCTCGCGCGGCTCGCCCTCGTCGGCAAGGCGCTCGATCAGGCCCACGAGACGTATGCCCGCGCGCTCGCCGAACGCGATGAACTCACCGGTCTCGTCGGTGCCCTCGACGCCCAGGTGGCCGCCTCGCCGGCGGTCAGCGACGCCGAACGCGCCGACCTGGCGCCGATTCGCGCCCAACTGGCCGCCACCTTGGCGGCCACCCCGATCCCGCTGGTGCGGGCGCGGGCGCTGATGGCGGCATACCAGTCCTATGTCCAAGCCGTGACCACCAACACCGGAAGGGCACCGCGATGAGCGAGCTGACCGCCTGCCGACAGCCTGGCTGCACGGGAACCGTCGCCGACGGCTACTGCGATGTCTGCGGTATGCCGGGTGAGCCGGACCAGATCGCCGCTGCCGCAGCGCCACCCGCCCCGGCCGCCGCGCGACCCGCCCCGGCCGCCGCGGCTCCGGCCCCGCCGCCCCCGGTTGCCCAGCCGTCCGGAGTGCCGCCGTCCCCGTGGCGCCGCGGACAAGCTGGCGCACCACGCGGCGCGGGCCCCTCCTGCCGCCAGCCCGGCTGCACCGGCACCATCGTCGACGGCTACTGCGATGTCTGCGGCACACCCGCGACGCCCACCTCGACCATGACCACGCAGCCGGTCGGCTCCGGTGAGAGCCCGGTCGAGGCCAGCAACTCGCAGGTCTCGGCCCGGCTGGATGCCACCGCGCTCGGCTCCGAGCGGGCCCGCAGCGGCGGCACCATCTCCACTCGCCGGGTCTCGGGCCACAGCCAGCGCATGCGCACCGCCCGGATCGGCGCCGGCGTCACCAGCGTCCCGCCGGTGCCCGAGATCGATGCTGCCAAGGCTGTCATCAAGAATCCCGTTGTCCCGGAAGACAAACGCTTCTGCCCCAAGTGCGGCGAGCCCGTGGGACGCGGCCGGGACGGGCAGGAGGGGCGCACCACCGGCTTTTGCGCCAACTGCCGCACGCCGTTCGACTTCTCGCCGAAGCTCAAGCCGGGAGACCTCGTCGCCGGGCAGTACGAAGTGGCCGGCTGTCTCGCGCACGGGGGGCTGGGCTGGATCTATCTGGCCCGCGACCGCAATGTCTCGAACCGGTGGGTGGTGCTCAAGGGCCTGCTCAACTCCGGCGACCCCGACGCACTGGCCGCGGCGCTGGCCGAGCAGCGCTTCCTCGCCCAGGTCAGCCACCCCAATATCGTCGAGATCTACAACTTCGTCTCGCACGAAGGCGCCGGCTATATCGTCATGGAGTACATCGGCGGCACCTCGCTGAAATCCCTTCTCAAGCAACGGATGCGGGCCGCCGGGAAGTATGACCCGCTGCCGGTGGACCAGGCACTCGCCTACATCATCGAGATCCTGCCCGCCTTCCAGTACCTGCACGACCTCGGGCTCGTCTATTGCGACTTCAAGCCCGACAACATCATCCAGATCGGTGACGAGGTGCGCCTGATCGACCTCGGTGGGGTGCGCCGCCTGGACGACCAGGACTCGGCGATCTTCGGCACCGTCGGCTACCAGGCTCCCGAGGTCGCCGAGCACGGCGTGAGCGTCGCCTCGGACATCTACACGATCGGTCGCACCCTCGTGGTGCTGACGATGGAGTTCCGGGGGTATCAGACCAAGTACGTCAAGTCGCTGCCCCCGGTCGAGGAGGTGGCGGTCTTCGAGCAATACGACTCCTTCTATCGGCTCCTGCTCAAGGCGTGCGCCCCCTCGCCCGACGACCGGTTCGTCTCCGCCGACGAGATGCGCGTGCAGATGCTCGGCGTGCTGCGAGAGGTGGTCGCCCAGGACAAGAACGCCGGTGCCGCAACGACATCCGCGCCATCGGTGCTCTTCGCGCCGCCGGCAGCCGGTGACAGCCACCTGACGTATGCCGACCTGCCGGCGTTGCATCCCGACTCGAGCGACCAGCAGATCGGCTGGCTCGCGACGATCGCGGCGCAGGAGCCGGCCCAGCGGCTGCGGGCGCTCGCGTCGGCGCCGGGAGCCACGCCCGAGGTCTTCCTGGCCCAAGCCCGCGCGGCCCTCGAACTCGGCCAGTGGGAGGTGCTCGACGGCGTCGTGCAACGGATGCTCGCCGAGGACCCGTGGGAGTGGCGGGCGGTATGGATGCAGGGTCTGGCCGCACTGGCCCGCAAGTCACCGACGGAGGCGCAGAGCGCCTTCAACGCCGTCTACGGGCAGGTCCCCGGAGAGCTCGCGCCCAAGTTCGGCCTGGCCATTGCATGTGCGTTGTCGGGCAATGACGAGATCGCCGAGCGGCTTTACACGATCTGCGCTCGCACCGACGCGGCATACGTCCCGCAGGCGGCCTTCGCCCTGGCGCGGATCCGGGGCAGTCGCGGCGACACCGACGGCGTGCAGCAAGCTCTGACGCTCGTGCCACCCAACTCCTCGGCATACCCGCTCGCGCGCCAGCACTGGGCCGAGCACCTCGCGGCACAGCCGCGCGATACCGCCGACCTGACCCTCGCCCTCCAGACCGCCGACGACGCCGGATTCAGCCGCCGCCGGCGCGCCGAACTCGGCGTCGACATCTACGGCAAGGCCCTCGCGCGGGTCGAGGAGAGCGGCCCGAAGCCGGGGGAGCGGATCGGCGACTTCCCGGTCACCGCGGACGGTATGCGGTCCGGTCTCGAACGTGCGCTGCGGCTGCTCGCCGACGTGACGGACAACCCGCTGGAGCGGATGCGGCTGATCGACAAGGCGAACGACATACGGCCGTGGAGTCTCGTGTGAGACTGCCCTGGCGCAAGAAGGAGGAGAAGGTGGCTGAGTCGTCCTGTCCGGCCTGCGGAGCCACAGTGCCCCCCGACGCAAGCTTCTGCGAGGCATGCGGCGCCGACATCGCGACCGGTCCGGGGCCTGCCGCTGCCGCGCCAGGAGACCCGGGTCCGGCTGCGGCACAAGGGAATCCGGGAGCTCCCTTCCCGCCGGCCGGCTCTCCTGGGCTGCCTGCCGTGCCTGGCTCGCCGGTCGCGCCCGCACCCGCGGCGAACGCGACGCCCATCATGCCCGGCGCCCCGGTGACCACGCCCCCGCCTCCGCCGGCACCGCAACCGGTCCCGGAGGGCACTACGTCAGCGCCCGCTGACCCCCGGCCGGCCCCCGGGCAGGGACCGGGACCCGGCGGCCCGGCCCCGGTGAGCGAGCACAATGTCGACCCCGCGTCGCTGCCGCAACCCGAGGCGGCCGCCACGCCCGCCCCACCCGCGGAGGGCGAGGAGTCGCCGCTCGATATCGGGTGGACCGGTGTCGTGCCCGGGGCGGCCAGTTCGTATGACGCCACGCCCGTCGCCGTCCGGTGCGGAACCTGCGGCGAGGGCGTCTACACCGACGGGTATTGCGACCAGTGCGGTGCGAAGGAACCCAATCCGCGTGACCACCTCGAGGAGAATGTCGCGGTCTGGGTGGGCGGGGTCAGCGACATCGGCCGGCGTCACTCCCGCAACGAGGACGCGCTCGCCCTTGCCGCACAAGACGATCCGGTGTCCTGGGCCGTGCTGGTGGTGTGCGACGGCGTCTCCAACACCACCGACTCCGATATCGCCAGTCTGGCGGCTGCGCGGGCCGCCCGCACGGTCCTTGAGCAGCCGTTGAGTTCCGGGATGGGTGTCGCCGCGGCGGCCCAGGCCGCGGCCACCAAACGCCTCGGCGAGGCCGTGGCAGCCGCCAATGGGGCAGTCATCGGCAAGACCAAGCAGGGCGACGAACACTCGCCGTCGTGCACATTCACCGGGGCCATCGTCGACGGGCGGACCGCATATGTCGCGAATGTCGGTGACAGCCGGATCTATTGGTTGCCCGACAGCGGCGGCGGCGAGCAGCTGAGCATCGACGACTCGGTCGCCGCCGAACAGATCGCCTCGGGCATCGAGCGCAAGGTGGCCGAGACCGGGCCGATGGCCCATTCGATCACCCGGTGGCTCGGCATCGACGCGCCCGACGACCTCACGCCCCACACCCGCACCATCCAGCTGTCGGAACCAGGCTGGCTGATGCTGTGCACCGACGGGCTGTGGAACTACTGCTCCGAGGCCGGCGCGCTGCACGACAAGATCGTGGAGTTCCAGGCGAACGGCACACCGGCGCAACCACTCCCGCTGGCGCGGGCCCTGGTCGGATTCGCCAACAACGCCGGCGGGGCCGACAACATCACCGTCGCGCTGGCCCGCATCCCGGCCGACGGCGAGGACATCGCCGCCGCCGGGGCCGTGCTGCAGGCCCCCGCCCCTGAGGCAACGGCTGAGGTGCCTCCGGTGCCGGGGGAGACGTCGGACGCGACCGCGCCCGACCCGGCCGGCGTCACGGACGCGTCAACGCAAGCCCCCGGCATACCGGCTGAAGAGTCCGGCACACCGGCGGGGCCACTCGAGGCACCTGCCGAGGCACCTGCTGAGACACCCGCTCAGGCACCCGGCATACCGGGTGGGCAGCCCTCGATCCCTGCCGAACAGACCGCGGCCGGCGCGGCGGCGCCACCGACCGGTGAGACCCAGGACACCGAATCCTCGGGGGATTTGGCAGGATCGGCGCATACAGAAAAGGGGCAGTGATGGCGCAGTTCACAGCTGAGGCATTCCAGAACCAGTACCTCCCGGACGGGGCGACCGATGTGCACGCCATCGTGCGTGTCGACGCATCGGGCGCGACGACGGCCGCCGCGATGAGCGGGCAGGGTGCGGCCGAGGTGATCATCGTCGACACCTCGGGTTCGATGGGGGAGAAGGGCATCCGCGAGGGTGCCGTCGCCGCCACCGCGGCCTTGCAGGAGATCGCGGACGGCACCAACTTCGCCGTCATCGCCGGCAACCACCTCGCGTGGCAGGTCTATCCGAGCGCGCCCGTGCCCGGGACGGCCATCATGGACCCGGCCAACCGCGCCGCGGCCATGAATGCGGTGCGCGGCTTCCGGGCCGACGGCGGCACGGCGATGGGTCAGTGGCTGCTGGCGGCTCGCCAGGTCTTCCTCACCGTGCCCGACACCTATCGCAAACACGCGATCCTGCTGACCGACGGCGCCAACGAGCACGAAACTCCGGACCAACTGACCTGGGCGATCCAGTCCTGCACCGGGGCGTTCCAGGCGGACTGTCGCGGAGTCGGAGACCGGTGGCAGGTCGATGAGGTGCGGCGCATCGCGTCGGCGCTGCTCGGCACCGTCGACCTCATCCCGCAGCCGGAGCAGATGGCCGAGGAGTTCAAGACCCTGATGCGGGCCTCGATGTCCCGGGGCGTTGCCAGCGCCGAACTGCGGGTATGGGCGCCGCAGGGAGCGCAGGTGCTCTTCGTCAAGCAGGTCTCGCCCAATCTCGAGGACCTGACCACCCGGCGCCGGGAGGTCAACCCGCTGACCGGCGCCTATCCCACCGGTGCCTGGTCGGACGAGTCGCGCGACTACCACGTCGCCGTGCGGCTGCCCGCCAAATCCGTTGGGCAAGAACAGCTTGCGGCTCGCGTCCAGCTCGCCATCGGCGAGGAGGTCCAGGCGCAGGCGCTGGTCAAGGCCATGTGGTCCAATGACGACGCGTTGACGGCCAGGATCAACCCGCAGGTGGCTCAGTACACCGGCCAGGCCGAACTGGCGCAGGCCATCCAGGACGGCCTGGCGGCCAAGGCCGCCGGCCGCGACGACGAGGCCACGAGCAAGCTCGGGCGCGCGGTTCAGCTGGCCAATGAGGCCGGCAACGCCGAGATGACGACCCGGCTGAAGAAGGTCGTCGACATCGACAACGCCGAGACCGGGACCGTGCGGTTGAAGAAGCAGGTGGAGAAGCTGGACGAGATGGCCCTCGATACTGCCTCCACCAAGACCCAGCGGGTGCGCAAGTGAGCGCCGTCTGCCCGAATGGGCACGACACCGTCTCGACGGACTACTGCGACGTCTGCGGCAGCCCGGTCGCGGCCGGCGCGTCCAGCGAGGCCCCCGCGGCGGCGGCGCCCGCTGCTGCCGCGTCCGGCAACTCCCTCGACCTGCCACCCGTCGGCGGGGATAGTGGTCCCAAGGACTGTCCCAACTGCGGCACTCCCAACGCCTCCTCCAGCTTGTTCTGCGAAGCCTGTGGCTACGACTTCACCACCGGAGCGTTGCCGGCGGCGGCGCCGGCGAGCCTCGAGGGCGTCAGCGCGACCGGCCTCGAAAGCCCCGCCCCTCCGGTGGGCGAGCCGGCCGGTGCCGGTCTGGCTCCCGAGTCCGAGCAGCCGCCGGCGTTCGCGCCCGACGTCGCTGCGGCCGAGACCGAGTCGGAAGCCGAGGGCACGCCTGATGGCAGCGGCGAGCTCGCCGGGCTGAACGCTGCCGAGGAGCTCGACGCCGCCGGCCTGTCGGTATCCGCCGAAGGCGAACCGGGAGACGGCGAACCCGGTCCCGGTGAGCCGGGGGACGGCGGTATACCCGCCCCGGACGCGCCTGAGAGCCCGGAGGCGCCCGACGGTTCTGACGCCCCCGAGGGTGCAGGAGCGTTCGAGGGTGCAGGGGCGTCCGAGGGTGCAGGGGCCCCGAGTGAGCCCGCTCCGGTCTCGGGTGAAGCCGAGGCGGGTGCTGGGGAGCAGCCGCCGGTGCTCGGCGGGGTGGACCCGAACGTGCCGCCGCGGATCCCCTTCCAGTGGGTCGCCGAGGTGTGGATCGACCCGGACTGGTATGCCGATCAGCAGGCCGAGGAGCCGCTGCCGTCGGCGGGCCTGCCCGTTGTCGTCCCGCTGCGGATCGCGAGCGCGCTGATCGGGCGGGCGTCGGCGAGCCGGAATATCGTGCCCGACATCGACTGCTCTGCCGACCCGGGTGTCTCCCGGCGGCACGCGCAGCTGACGACGGACGGGTCGCGGTGGTTCGTCGAGGACCTGCAGTCCTCCAATGGCACGTTCGTCGGGCCGGCGTCGGGGCCGCTCCCCGATGACCCGATCGCCGTCGGCCCCAAGACCGAGGTCGGCGACAACCGCATCTATGTGGGGGCTTGGACTCGGATCGTCGTGCGACGCGCGACCGATGAGGAGATCGCAATCGGATGAGGCCGCTGACCTTCCTCACCATCGAGCACGAGGATCAGTGCCCACCCTCGTGGCTCGGTGAGTGGTGGGAGGAGCGCGGCGTGACACTGCGCCGGGTGCGAGCGCACGTGCACCCGGACGGCGTTGCGGCAGAGATGATTCCGGCTGATGTGGGCGACGCTGACGCTCTCGTGGTCCTCGGCGGCGAGGCGGGGGCGAACGACGACGCGGACTACCCGTGGCTCCCCGCGACCCGCGAGCTGATCGCGCGGAGTGTGGAGGGCGGCATACCGTTCCTCGGGGTCTGCCTCGGCCACCAACTGGCGACCGTGGCCCTCGGCGGCGAGGTGCGGCGCAATCCGGCCGGGATGGCCACCGGGCTCACTCCGGTGGCGCTCACCCCGGACGGAGCCACCGATCCGTTGCTCGGCGGATGCGACGGTTCGCGTGTCGTGCAATGGAACAGCGACATCGCCACCCGACTCCCTGAGCGGGCCGTGCAGCTGGCCACGGCACCCGACGGCACTCCGCAGGCGGTGCGGTTCGCGCCATGGGCGTATGGCGTGCAATTCCATCCCGAGGCCACACCCGAGCAGGTGGACTCCTGGTGGGTCGACAAACCGTCGGCCGCCGAAGCCCGGGAGCGCGCCGCAGCGGCATCCGCGGCGATCCACGCGGCCCGCGACGAACTGCGCACCGCCTGGCGCCCGTTCGCCTCCCGCTTCGTCGACCTGGCCCGGGACTTCCGCGCCGGGCGGCTGGACGCGCCGGTCACGACAGGCGACTAGGGCCGGCCCGATGCCGCCGACAGACCTCGGCCGCCGGCCAGCGGGCGGTATGCCGCGCACGGCCGCCGTCGCGTCGCTGGCTGCGGTGCTGACCTATGCGGTCGGTTCGGGGATCGCGTCGGCGCTGCAACCCACCGGGTATGCCGCCGACCAGCAGTCGGTCACCGACTTGCTGGCGGACGGGGTGCCCTTCCGGTGGGTCGCGGTCGGCACTTTCGTCCTGTCCGGACTAATGGTCGTCCTGGCCGCGATCGCCCTGCCCGTTGCGCGGTCGCGCCGGGGTGTCCTCGCCGTAGGCGGCGCAGCGGTGACGGTGCTCGGGCTGTTGCCGCGCGATTCGATGGCGGTCGTCGAGGCTCCGCTCCTCGGCTGCGCCCTCGTGGCGCTGCTCTCGCTCGCCTGCTGGCCGGTGGCCGGCCGCAGGGCGCGCGAGGGAGATCGGATCCGGGCGGGCGTGCTGCTGGCGCTCGTGGCCGGGCTGGGGCTGGCCGCGGTGGGCGATCTGGGTTACGGGGCTTACGAGCGCGTCCTGGCCGTGGCGCTGCTGGGACATGTGGCGCTCGCGGCCCTGCACGCCTGGTGGGTGGCCGGACATCGCCTCGGGTCCCGGCCGGTGCGGATGGCGGTCGCGGCGGTGGTGCTCGGTGCCGCGGGGATGGTGGGCGGGATCGTCACGACGGTGGTCATGCCGGCGCACGTGTCCATGCAGTATGTCGACATCCGGCTCGCACTCTCGCCCTCCCCGTCCGATCTCGGGCGGGTCGTCGTGCCGACGGTGCTCGGAGACCTCGAAGCCGGATTCGCCGGGATCGCGCCCGGCGTGCGCGCCTTCCCGCAGGTCAAGGCCGACGTGGTCACCTCGATCGGCAGCGGGGACGCGTCGTTGGAGACGTTGCGGCCGTCGCCGGCCGAACTGGACCGCGCCATCCGGGACGCTGCCATCGGGCTTGGGTTTCGTGTCGGGGTGGGTGCGCTGGTCGTCATCGGGTTGGCCATCGCCCTGCGCGCCGCGTCATACAGCCGCCGCCCGAGGCTGGGCACGGCGCTCGTGGCGGTCACTGCCCTGGTGCTGGCACTGGGGACGATCGCGGGGACCGTGGCGCAAACCTATCGATCGGGCACGCCGCGGGAGTTCAAGGCCAGCGGGTTGCTCGGCACCATCCAGCAGAACTCGAGGGTCTTCGACGACGTCGCCGTGCGATCCGAGCAGGTCGCGCCGTACTTGCGCAATGTGGTGGCCTTGAGCGAGGCGTTGCGGGAACGCTACGAGCCGCAACCGATCGGCGGCGAGAGCGTGCTGCGGCTGCTGCTGGTCTCCGATATCCACGCGGGCAACCAGTACCCCCTGTTGCAGAACCTCATCGAGACCGAGCAGATCGACGCGGTCATTGATTGCGGTGACCTGGTCAACTTCGGGACGGTGACCGAGGGCGAGTTCGCGGGAGTCTTCGAAGGGATCGGCTCGCTGGGTGTGCCGTATGTCTTCGTGCGGGGCAATCACGATGCCACCTCAGCAGCCGACGACGCGGTGCTGCGGCGACTCGACCGCATACCCAATGTCGTTCTCCTGCAACCGGACAGCACGCGATACGAGGAGTTCACGATCGCGGGCGTGCGGATCGCCGGGTTCAACGATCCGCGGTGGTTCGGCGACGACGGACACGGCTCGGCGGACAAACAGGCCCCGGCCCGGGCACGCTGGCTGGCCAGTTTTGCGGGACGGGAGATGCCCGATGTCGTCGTCAGCCACGAACCGTGGGCGGTGCAGGGGGTCACAGGGGCGGGTGTCCTGCTCAACGGGCACATGCATACGGCGTTTCGCGAAGGCAACCGGGTGCAGGCGGGCACCTTCACCGGCGGCGGCCCCTTCAGCCACTACATCACCGGCGAGGCCGGCGAGGAGTTGCGCGGGCAGCCGTCCGCGTTCGACGTCCTCGACTTCGGGTCCGCCTGCCGGGTCACGGCGTTGACGCGCTACCGCTTCTCCGGGGTGGTCGAGGGGCGTCCGGCCTTCGATGATGTCGTGCTCGTCAACGGTGCGTCCATCGACCCGCGCGAGGCCGACCCGGCCCGCGTCTGCTCGGCCGACCTCTCGGCCAATATCTCGGCCGTGCCGGCGGCCGGCTGACGCTCACGCCACGGCCTGCGGCGGCCAGCAGGTCACGCCCGCCGCGGCATACGCCTGCGCGAAGCGATCCACGGCCCGGGGGTACACGCGTGGGCTACCGGCCGGTAGCCTGCGGGAATGGAGCATTTCGCACCCCAGGTCAGCATCGTGACGGGCGGGGCGAATGGCATCGGCCGGGCCCTGGCTCAACTGTTGGTGGAGCGGGGTGGGCATGTGGTCATCGCCGACCTGGACCTGGCGGCGGCGATGCGGGCGGCGCGCCGGGCGCGCTGAGCGCTGTCCCCGGGGAGCACAAAGGGCAGCCTCGCTGTCCGAGGCCGCCCTTTTCTCTTTGGTGCAGAGGGTGTTTCAGTGCGCGCGGTGGGTGAGACGGTAGACGATGCTGCGCTTCTTGGGCTGCGGCAGTTCGGTGTGCCAGTCCTGGCGGACGGTGCGGAGTTCGGTCAACATGCGGGCGTAGTCACGGTCAATCGGGCGATCCATATCTCTATGGTGCAGCGTTTAATGATTTAGCACAAGCGAGACTTACTGATCATCCATTAAGAGAATCTGTATTATCGACCCGTGCTCGACGCAACCCGACTTGCCACCTTTCGTTCGGTCGTCGCCAATGGGACGGTGCAGGCCGCCGCCGACCAGTTGCGGCTCACCCCGTCGGCGGTCAGTCAGCAGGTCGCAGCACTGCAGAAGGAGACCGGCTTGACGCTCCTCGAGCGAGTGGGGCGCGGAGTTCGGCCGACGCCCGCCGGGATGACACTGGCGGTGGCCAGCGGCGATGCTCTCCGCAGTCTCAACCGGCTCACGGCGCTGGTGCGCGACCTCCGGGAGGGCAAGACCGGCCACCTCGTCATCGGCCACTTTGCGTCGGCCGGCCAGGCGTGGATGCCCGACCTCGTCGCCCGGATCAGCCGCGAGTTCCCGGACATCATGGTGCAACTCGTCCTGACGGACATACCCGGGGAGAACCTCCCTACGAAGCCGGACATCGACGTGCGAATCGCCTTGGCGGGCGAGGGGATTCCTGTCGGCATGCAGCGCATTGCCCTCCTCGAGGATCCGTTCGTCATGTGCGTGCACAAGAGCCATCCGCTCGCCCGCAAGCGCACCCCCGTGCCCTTGGCGGACTTCGCCGAGGACCGTTTCGTCGCCAATGACGTGACCGGCGGGTCGGTTCACGCGATCCAGTCCGTGGCCTACGCTGCGGCCGGTTTCAGCCCGCGTACGATCGTCGAGGCCAACGACCACCGGGTCGCGCTCGCGTTCGTCGACCGCGGCATCGGCATCTCGATGCTCCCCGGACTCGCGGCCGGCGACCTGCCCCCGAACGTGCGGATCGTCCAGCTGGCCGATCCGGTGCCACACCGGGAGATCTATGCCCTCGTCCGGACGGCGATCGCCGCGACACCGGCCGCGCGGCGCGTCGTCGAACTCCTCCACAAGCATGCCGCGGCTTCCCAGTCCGGCCTGGCTTCCCCTGCGCACCGCTGATTGCGCTCTCGACGCCCTCGAATCGACATCTCGACGCGGCCAAATCGACATCTCGACGGGGGAGGGTCAGGTGAAGGTGAGTTCCTCGGGGTCATCGACGTCGTCGGGATAGCGGGTGGGTGGGGTGGGCAGGTGATCCGTGGGGACGGGCGCCGCGGGTGACCGGGGGATGGTCAGGCAAAGGAAGGCGGCGATCACGCACAAGACCCCGGCGCTGATCCAGGCCGTGCGGTAGGTGCCGTCGGCGGTGCGGATCCAGCCGGCGAAGGAGGCGCCGAGGCCGGCGCCGACCATGTGCGCGGCATACGTCCAGCCGAAGACGATGCCGGAGTGAGCAAGCCCGAAGTGGCTGCGGCACAACGCAACCGTCGGCGGGACGGTGGCCACCCAGTCGAGCCCGTAGAAGATGATGAAGACCCACATTCCCGGTTCGACGCCCGGCGCGAGGAGGGAGTGAACGGTGAAGAGCGACCCGCCGCGCAGCGCGTAGTAGGCCATCAGGAGCAGGCGCGGATCGACACGGTCGGTCAGCCAGCCGGAGGCGATGGTGCCGACGAGGTCGAAGATCCCCACGAGGGCGAGCAGACCGGCGGCGGTGGTGGCCGGCATACCGTGATCGTGCGCGGCCGGGATGAAGTGGGTCTGGACCAGGCCGTTGGTCGACCAGCCGCACACGAAGAAGGTCAGCATCAACGCCCAGAAGACCCAGGTGCGGCTCGACGTGCGCAGCACCGACAGCGCGGCGCGGACGGGGGAGACGGCCGGCGGCGGGGCCGGCGCGGCCTCGGGCGACCCGGGGGCGGCACCGAAGGGGATCAGTCCGATGTCCTGGGGGCGGTCGCGCATGAACAGCCACACCAGGACGGCGGTGAGCGCGGCCAGGACCGCGACGATCGCGGCCGACCAGCGCCAGCCGTAGTTCGTCGCCGTCGCCGCGATCGCCGGCAGGAAGAGCAGCTGGCCGGTCGCGTTGGCGCCGGAGAAGACGCCCGTCACCAGGCCGCGGCGGGCGACGAACCACCGGTTGGCGACGATGGCGCCGAGCACGAGCGCCGTCGACCCGGTGGCGGTGCCGATCACCAGGCCCCACAGCAGCCACAACTGCCAGGGACTCGTCATGACCGTCGTCAGCGCGGACGCGGCGCCGACGACGAGCAGGGCGATCGTCACCACCCGGCGCGGGCCGTAGCGCTCGAGCAGCGCCGCGGCGAAGGGCGCGATGCACCCGAAGAGGACGAGGTTGAGGCTGACCGCCCCGGCCGTCGTCGCCCGGCTCCACCCGAACTCGCTCTCGATCGGCTCCATGAGGACACCGGTGGAGGAGCGGAAGGCGGCGGAGGCGACCAGCGCGCCGAGGGTGACGGCCGCGACCAGCAGGGCCCGACGGGCATATTGCGGCGTGCCCGGTGTGGTCCCCATTCGCGCATGATGGCACGCTCGCCGCCATCCCAGCAGAGGTTGGTCAAATCCGCACACCTCCCCAGGTCTGCTGATTCGACCAACCTCTGTTAGCAGAGTTTCCTTGGCCGGCCTCGCCCCGCCGGACCCGGGTGTGGTCGAATCGGGGCATGGCCGATGCTCCGCTGTTCACCGCCGAACGTGCCGCCGAATTCGCCGCGGAGGCCGACCGCCTCCTCGATTTCACAGCGGGAGCGAAGACGACGGGGGGATTCGGCTGGCTCGGCGACCACGGTGAGGTCGTCGAGCGCGACCTCGAGTTGTGGATCACCTGCCGGATGACCCATGTCTGTGCGCTCGGCGCCGCCATCGGCAAGCCGGGCTTCCTCGAGTTGACCGAGCACGGCATACGAAGCATCGCCGACAACTTCCACGACGAGCGCCACGACGGGTGGTATGCCGCGATCTCGCCCGACGGGAGCCGGCCCACCGACGCGACGAAAGCGGCCTACGCCCACTCGTTCGTGATCCTCGCCGGCTCCAGCGGGCAGGCGGTGGGAGCGGCGGGTGCCGCTGATCTGCTCACCCACGCGCTCGCGGTGCACGACCGCTTCTTCTGGGACGAGTCACAGGGCATGACCCGCGAATCGTTCTCCGGCGACTGGCGCACGGAGGAGGACTACCGCGGCATCAACGCCAATATGCACACGGTGGAGGCCTATCTCGCCGCGGGCGATGTGACCGGTGACCAGCTCTGGCACGAGCGGGCCGGGCGGATCGTGACCCGCGCCATCGACCAGCTCGCGCGCGCGAACAGCTGGCGCATCCCCGAGCACTTCACCGCCGACTTCACCCCGCTGCCGGACTACAACAAGGACCAGCCGGCGCACCCGTTCCGGCCGTACGGCGCCACCCCCGGCCACGCCCTCGAGTGGGCGCGCCTGACGCTGGCGGCGGCGCAGACCCTCGGCGGGCCGGCGTGGGATTGGGCGTATGACGCGGCAAGCGCCCTCGTCGCCGGCGCCGTCACCGACGGCTGGGCACCGGACGGCGCCGACGGCTTCGTCTACACGACCGACTGGGACGGCACCCCGAGCTCGCACGCGCGCATGTTCTGGGTGCTCACCGAAGCGATCGGCGCAGCGTGGGCGCTACATCATGTCGACGGGTCGGCGCAGTGGCGGCCGCTCGTCGAGAAGTGGTGGGCCTATGCCAAGGCCTACCTCCTCGATCTCGACCGCGGCGCCTGGCACTCGGAGTTGGACGCGACCAATGCCCCGTACGCCGGGACCTGGGTGGGCAAGCCCGACACTTATCACGCCATTCAGGCGATGTTGCTGCCGCGGCTGCCGCTGACCCCCTCCTTCACCACCGCGCTCGCGGCGCGGGGCGCGCCCGAGGCGGGGGGCACCGGGTCGGCATAGGCCCGGCGTCTGCTCCGTCACCTTCTCTGCGTGGCGCACGAGACCAGCGCGACAAAGGTGCCCTCGCCGGGCGCCATCGCTGTGCTGTTGTTGGCCCGCCAGGCCTGATCGCGAACTGGCGGAGAGTCCGCGGACAGCAGGTCGATCCGGACCGTGACCGGTTCCGCGCCGAGCAGGCGCACGCTCGCGGCGTTGAGGGCGCGCAGCGGGTGGCCACGGACGAGGACCGTTGCCGCGCAAAGGGATCGTCTCGCGGCAGCACGGTTGCGACACCGTCCCGCCAGCGGCGCCGCCAGCCTTCCCGCACGTGCATCCGCACCCGCGGATCGGCCTGCAGGTTGCGGACATATCCCACGCGCATCCCGTGCTCGGCGACGACCCAGACCACCTCGCCGTCGCGGCCGTCCCCGACGGGCACCTGGCGCACTCGGCCGGAGCGGCGCCCGGTCGTCTCGAGCAGCGCGATGCCGAGCGGGTTGACGCCGAGCCGGTAGAGGCCGCGGACGAGCGGGTTGACCACCCGGCGCTGCAGCGCCGCGACGAGGCGCGCCTTGACGCGTGGTGCGCGCCGGGTGAGCGCGACATTCGCGAGCAGGAGCCCGGACTGGACGAGCGCGCCGGACAGGCCGGGCCACGCGGCCGGGTCGAGCGCGAAGATACCCCACACCAGGGCGAGGCCCGCGAGGGTGACCAGCGCGAGGCGGTCCGATCGTCGCGTCATACGGTCGTATAAGGGATTCATACGACTGTATGACGCCAGATATGCCGCGCTCGCCAAGGGGAAACACCCGCGATCAGCTGACCGCCGCCCTCATCGAGCTCGTCGCCGGCGAGGGCATGGACCGGGCCTCGGTGCGCGAGGTGGCAACCGCGGCCGGGGTGGCGATCGGGACCGTGCAATATCACTTCCCGACACGCAGGGACCTGCTCACCGGTGCCTTCGAGGCTGTCGTGCACGGGGTCCGGGACCGGTTGGCGCTTCCCGCCGCCCGCGCCGACGCCGACCCGGCCGCAACCGTCGTCGCGATCCTGCGCGAACTGGTGCCCTTGGATGCGCCACGGCGGCGGGAGGCTGCGGTCATGGTCGCCTTCGCCGCAGCGGCGGTCCATGAGCCGGAACTGGCGGCGCTGCAGGGGGACCCCGGCGCGAGTCGAGGCCATCCTCGACACGCTGTCTTAGGGAAGCGCTGATCTTTAGGACTGTGCGGCCTGTTGGCTGGCTCGGCCGGGCGGGTCGGGAAATGATGGGGTCGTGGACAGTGAGCAGCTCTCCTTCACCGACGTCGAGTACGGCAACCGGCGGCGGGTTTCGCGCCGGGAGAAGTTCTTGGAGCAGATGGACGCC
>Ga0209793_1000135_pt1 | contig 132272 bp, 125 predicted proteins | sample EBPBio122009_DNA_FD_185863 | JGI IMG/M metagenome (GOLD analysis project Ga0209793, IMG submission 185863) | Wastewater treatment Type I Accumulibacter community from EBPR Bioreactor in Madison, WI, USA - Reactor 1_2/2/2009_ DNA (SPAdes) (version 2) | ecosystem: Engineered > Bioreactor > EBPR...
CGCCGCGCTCGAAGCGCATGCCCTCCGCCTTCAGGCCGATGCGCGACGCGACCGTGCCGCTGCCGGCGCGGTCGTCCAGCGCCGGCGTCAGGATCATCACGCGCATGCCGCGCTCGCGGTAGTTGTGCGCCGACTGCAGCAGCGTGGTGGTCTTGCCGGCATTCATCGCCGAAAAATAGAAATACAGCTTGGCCATGCCGGGATTGTCCGCGCGCCCGCCGCGGCTGTCACCTGCGCTCAGGCGGCTGGCGGGCGGGTTCGGGCGGCGCGCCGGACTCGCCGGTCTTGAAGTCGCCGACGTCGACCCGGCCCTTGCGTGCGCCTTCCACGATCTCGCGCTGCCAGGTCCAGTAATGCGTCGGTTGCCAGAACTTGGGGTCGTAGTACTGGCTGCCGTCGACGACCACGTCGCCGGCGGGGCCGGGGATGTAGATCTTCAGCGAACCGACCATGCCGGTCCGGCTGCCGGTGACATCGCTCATCGCCCGGCGCAGCATGCGCTCCATCCGCGGCTTGGCGACTTCGTCGCCGTAGCGCGCGTACACGTCCTGCCCGACCTGCAGCGCGCGTTCGCGCTCGGCCGCGTCCAGCGATTCCCAGTATTGCTCGCGGAAGACGATGAACTGCCCGAAGCCGCGCTCGGCCGCCAGGTCCATCCACGCATAGGCGGCGGGGCGGTCGCGTGCGATGCCGCGGCCTTCCCACAGCATCTCGGCATAGGCGGCCTGCGACTGCTTGTCGGCGTACAGGGCGGCGCGGCGGAAGTGCGCGGCGGCGTCCTCGTATCGCGCCTTCCGCATCGCCTGCAGGCCGAGCACGCGGAAGCGCATGTCCGGGTGGCTGTCCATGAAGCCCGCGCTGGAGATCACGTCCTGTTCGCGCGGATTGGGCTTCCAGCGCTTGGCCGGTTGCGAGGCCGCAGCCGTGGCGACAACCGCGAAAGCGACCATCGGCAACCATTTCCATCCCTTTCGCATCGTCCGTCTCCGATTTCGTGTCCCCCGCGGGCGGGGAATCCGTCCGAGGTTAGTTAGAATGCGCGCCGCATCGTGAACGGGGATTCTTGCACAGCATGGAGGGATTGAATCCGCCGCAACGCCAGGCCGTCCTGCACACCGAGGGCCCGTTGCTGGTGCTCGCAGGCGCGGGCAGCGGCAAGACGCGCGTCATCGTCGAGAAGATCGCGCACCTGGCGTCGACCGGGCGCTATCCCGCGCGCCGCATCGCCGCGATCACCTTCACCAACAAGTCCGCGAAGGAGATGCGCGAGCGCGTCTCACGCCGCTTGAAGGGCGATGCCGGCGAAGGCCTCACCATCTGCACCTTCCACGCGCTGGGCCTGAAGATCGTGCAGGTCGATGGCGCCAGGTTGGGGTTGAAACGCGGCTTCTCCGTCTTCGATGCCGACGACGCGGCGGGCCAGATCAAGGACCTGATGCCCGGCGCGAAACCCGACGCCGTGCAGGCCTCGATGTCGCTGATCTCCAGGGCGAAGAACGCCGGGCTCTCGCCCGAGCAGGCCCTGGAAGCCGCGCGCTCGACCCGCGAGCTGGAAGCCGCGCGCCTCTACGCCAAGTACCAGGCGCGCCTGCAAAGCTTCAACGCGGTCGATTTCGACGACCTGATCCGCCTGCCCGTGCAGTTGCTGGAGAACGATGCCGAGGCCCGCGAGGCGTGGCGAGAGCGCATCGGCTACCTGCTGGTGGACGAGTGCCAGGACAGCAACGATGCGCAATACCGCTTGCTCAAGGCGCTGGCGGGCGAGGCCGGCCAGTTCACCTGCGTGGGCGACGACGATCAGTCCATCTACGCCTGGCGCGGCGCCAATCCCGAGAACCTGCTGCAGATGTCCGAGGACTATCCGGCGCTCGAAATCGTCAAGCTGGAGCAGAACTACCGTTGCAGCAACCGCGTGCTGCGCGCGGCCAACCACCTCATCGCGCACAACCCGCATGCGCACCTCAAGACGCTGTGGAGCGATGCGGCCGACGGCGAGCGCATCCGCGTGTGGGAGTGCCGCGACAGCGAGCACGAGGCGGAGAAGGTCGCCGCCGAAATCCAGTTCATCCACACCGCCAGGCAGGCGCCGTGGAGCGACGTCTGCATCCTGTTCCGCGGCAATCACCAGTCACGGCTGCTGGAAAAAGCGCTGCAACTGCTGCGCATTCCGTATCACCTCTCCGGCGGCACCGCGTTCCTTGAGCGCGCCGAGGTGAAGGACGCGCTGTCGTGGCTGCGCCTGTTGGTGAATCCGGAGGACGATGCCGCCTTCCTGCGCGCGGTGCAGTCGCCCAAGCGCGAGGTCGGCCAGACGACCTTGGCGAAATTGGCGGAACTCGCCCGCGAAGCGCATTTGCCGATGTCGCGTGCGGCCGAATCCGTCGGCTTGCTGAAGCAATTGCCGCCGCGTGCGGCGAATGCACTGCATGGCTTCACCGACATCGTGCATCGCCTGCGCCAGGAAGCGCGCGAGACAAGCGCTGCGGATCTCGTGCGCAGCCTCGCTGTGCGCTCCGGGCTGGATGCCGCGCTCAAGGCGCAATGCAAGTCCGAGCAGCTCTACCAGATCCGCCGCGGCAACCTGGAGGAACTGGCGCAGTGGTTCGAGGGCGCGCGTGGCTCGGGCGTGGGCGACCTGGCCGCGCAGCTCGCGCTGGTCTCGCGCAGCGACAAGGATGACGCCGGCAATCAGGTCCGCTTGATGAGCCTGCACGCGGCCAAGGGCCTGGAGTTCCGCCACGTCTTCATCGTCGGGATGGAAGACGGCACCCTGCCGCACGAAGCCAGCCTGGACGAAGGCCGGCTGGAGGAAGAGCGCCGCCTGCTGTACGTCGGCATCACCCGCGCCAAGGAGCGGCTCTGGCTGTCGCATTCGGCCAAGGCGACGCGCTGGGGCAGCATGGTGAAGCTTTCGCCTTCGCGCTTCTTCGACGAGCTGCCAGCGGCCGAACTGCAACGCGACGGCGCCGATCCACTGGCCGATGCCGAACACAAGCGCGAACGCGCCCGCGTTGGCTTCGCCGACATTCGGGCGCTTCTGGGCGACTGAACTCGGCGTGTGCCGGTCGGCTTCGCTAGACTCGCCTTCTTCCACTCGACGAGGCCCCGCATGCGAACTCCGACCCGCGCCTGCGCCGTGCTCAGCGGCATCCTCCTGCTGGCCGCCTGCCGGACCACCGCCCCGGCTGCCTCCGTCCCGGCGGCTGCGGCGCCGGCGGACGATAACCTGAACGCTGTCGCCTGGGTCCAGCGGTCGGCCGAGTACGCGGCCACGACCGCCAGCCTGTATCGCGCAGCCGGCGACCGGCTCGATGCGCTGCTGGCTTCGGGCCTGGACGCGTTGCCGCCCGACGAGCGCGGGAACCCGGCGACCGGCCTGCCGCCGGCGATCATCATGGATATAGACGAAACCGTGCTCGACAACTCCCCTTACCAGGCGCGGCTGGTCCTGCAGGGCACGGAGTTCGCCGACGAGGGCTGGGCGCACTGGGTCGCGGAGGCGCAGGCGAAGCCGGTCCCGGGCGTGGTGGCGTTCGCCCGGGCGGCGGCGGACAAGGGCATCGCGATCTATTACGTATCCAACCGCGAGGATCGCCAGCGTGCCGAAACGCTGGCCAACCTCCGGGCCGCCGGGTTGCCGGTGAAGGATGACGGCGTCTTCCTGGGAATGGGCTATCCGGTGGATGGATGCGTTTCCAAGGGCAGCGACAAGCATTGCCGCCGCGTGTGGGTCGGGCGCCGCCACCGCGTGGTGATGCAGTTCGGCGACCAGCTCGGCGATTTCGCCAGCATCCCCCGCAATACCCCGGCGGCGCGGGCCGAACTCTCGGCCAGGTACGCCGACTGGTGGGGCGAGCGCTGGTGGATGCTGTCCAATCCCACCTATGGCAGCTGGGAACCGGCCCTGTTCGGCAACGACTGGAAGCAGCCACGGGCGGTGCGGCGAGAGGCCAAGCGTGAGTCGTTGTTGCCGGAAATCAAATAAAATCAACAACTTGAAATATATTAATTCAAGTGTTGCATAAACTCATGGCGGGCGTTAACCTGCGTTCGCCAGACCATGTCCTCCGGCGTTGCCGGATTTATCCAGGAGACTCCGGTCTCCTTTTTTTTGCCTCATGCCGAGGCATGGGGCCTTGCCGGCTGCCGCGCGCCGCGCTCAAGATGGCCCCAGGATTGGTCCGGGACCTCGATCAACGCATGCCAAAGTCGTTCAGGATGCTTCGGCATGTCCTCGCGGGCATGCTCATCATCGCGTGGTTGCCGGGTTGCGGCGGACCGGGGGAGTCGCCGAACGCGGCGTCCGCAACCGCCGAGGTCAGGCATGGGGCGGCGACGCCTGCCGGTGCCGTCGGCGATCCGGTTGCCGCCTTGCGGCGCAACGCGCTGGCGGACGTCGCGCGCATCGCCCTGCCGCCCACCCTGCATGCGCAGACGGAGGCATCCTGGCGCGAAGGCCGCAGCCGCTGGCCGCTGACCGAGCTGCCGCTGGACGACAGCCTGCCGGGAATGCTCCAGACGCTGTCCGCGCCCGATGCCGAGCGCAAGCTGCAGGCCCGTTTCCGCCAGCAGGTCTCCGGGCAAACCCGCGCGTTGCAGGAAGCGGCACGCAGCTTGGGGCTGTTCGGCAAGCAGTACCTGATGCGCGAGGGCGATTACAACGCCCAGCAGCGCAGCCATTACGTGCGGATGATCGATGCCGTTTCGGCCTGGGCCGCGCGGGCGCCCTTGGGCGATCCTGCGCGCGGCCGGGAGAGCATCCATCTGCTGGTCCGGGGTGCCGCCCGCACCGGGCTCAAGGGCGATGCCGACCTGACCCGGCTTGGCATGACGGGCAGCCTGCAGGCATTGGCGCCGCTGTACATCGCGGCCAAGCAGGCATTGGGCCTCTACGGGCTGGGCGTGGATGCGGCGCTGGCCAGCCTGAAGGCGGAAACCGTGCGGACCGGGGGCGATGAGGCCGATGTCCGGGTGCGCTACACGCTGGCGGGCCGCGAGATCGAGACGGTCATGAAAGCGGTGCGGGTGGACGGCCGCTGGTATCTCGCCGACTATCTTGCCGCCGCCGAGGCGTCGCTGGCCGGTGGTAAGGCCGCCACGCAGGCCGGGACCGCCGTCCCGGCTGGGCGATAATGCCGCCGATGCAGAACCAGACGCCCCTGCCGTTCCCCGAGCCGGAAAAGCCGGACGCCACCGCCCAGGCTGCGACCGGCGGTCCTGCCGCTGGCACCCGTCCCGGGTCTCCACCCGCTGAAGCGGGCAATGCTCCCCGGCCACGCACGCCCCTGATCGTGTCCCGCCCGCTCTGGGCGAAGTTGCTGGGCAAGCTGCTCGAGCCCTGGATCGCCCTGAAGCTGGAACCCGAGGACCCGGCCCAGTTCGACGACGGTCGCCCGGTCTGCTACGTGCTGGAGGACTACGGCCTGAGCAACGCGCTGATCCTGGATCGCGCCTGCCAGGAGGCGGGGTTGCCGTCGCCGCTGATCCCGCTGGCCGGCGACCCGCTCGGCCGCAAGCGCGCGTATGTCGCGCTGTCGCGCCGCCATGCCAATGCGCTGGGGCTCGCCCCGGGTGCCGAGCACAAGACGCATTCCGGTTCGCTGGCACGGCTGTTGCAGGCCCATCGCGCCGATCCGGCGCTGGACGTGCAACTGGTGCCAGTGTCGATCTTCGTCGGCCGCGCGCCGGACAAGCAGAGCGGCTGGTTCTCGGTGCTGTTCTCGGAGAACTGGACGCTGGTCGGGCGCTTCCGCCGCATTCTCGCCATCCTGCTCAACGGCCGCGGCACGCTGGTGCGCTTCTCTCCGCCGGTGTCGCTGCGCACGATCATCGACGAGGGGCTGCCGCCCGAGCGCACCGTGCGCAAGCTCTCGCGCGTGCTGCGCACCCACTTCCACCGCATCCGCGCCGCGGTGATCGGCCCGGACCTGTCCACGCGACGCCTGCTGATCGATCGCGTGCTGGCTTCCGAGCCGGTCAAGCAGGCGATCGCCGACCAGGCGCGCCGCGACGGCAGCAAGCCCCGGGACGCATGGAAGAAGGCGCATGCCTACGCCTGGGAGATCGCGGCCGACTACTCGCATCCGGTGGTGCGTTCGGCCAGCTTCATCCTCAAGCCGGTATGGAACCGCATCTACCGCGGTGTGCTGGTGCACCACCTGGACAAGCTGAAGGAAGCCGCGCCCGGCCACGAAGTGGTCTACGTGCCCAGCCACCGCAGCCACATGGACTACCTGCTGCTGTCGTACACGCTGTACACGCGCGGCATCGTGCCGCCGCACATCGTCGCCGGCATCAACCTCAACCTGCCGGTGATCGGCACGCTGTTGCGCAAGGGCGGCGCGTTCTTCATCCGCCGCTCCATCCGCGGCAACATGCTGTATTCGGCGGTGCTCTCGGAGTACGTCGCCCAGCTCATCGCCGGCGGTTATTCGCTCGAGTACTTCATCGAGGGCGGGCGCTCGCGCACTGGCCGCCTGTTGCAGCCCAAGGGCGGGATGATCTCGATGACGCTGCGGGCCTACCTGCGCCAGCCCACGCGGCCGGTGCTGTTCCAGCCCATCTACGTCGGCTACGAGAAGCTGATGGAGGGCAACAGCTATCTGGACGAGCTGACCGGCAAGCCGAAGGAAAAGGAATCCATCTGGCAGCTGCTGACCGGCATTCCCAAGGTGCTGCGCAGCAACTACGGGCAGGTGGTGGTGAACTTCGGCGAGCCGATCGAGCTGACCCGGGTGCTGGAAACCCATGCCAGGGGCTGGGACGGCTCGCCGGTGGGCGAGGACGACAAGCCCGAATGGCTCACCGGCACGGTGAGCGCGCTGGCCCAGCAGATCCAGGTCAACGTCAACCGCGCGGCCGACGTCAACCCGATCAACCTGATTGCGTTGGCGCTGCTGTCCACGCCCAAGCACGCGATGGGCGAGGCCGACCTGCTGGCGCAGATCGCGCTGTCGAAGAAGCTGCTGGCCGAAGTGCCGTACTCCGATCGGATCACCGTCACTCCGCACACGCCCGAGCAGATCGTGGCGCACGGCGAGGAGATCAACGTCCTCACCCGCATCCGCCATCCGCTCGGCGACGTGCTCGACGTCGACGACGACAATGCGGTGCTGCTGGCCTATTTCCGCAACAACGTGCTGCATCTGTTCACTTCGTCCGCCTGGATCGCGGTGTGCTTCCTGCACAACCGGCGGATGTCGCGCAGCACGCTCAAGCGCCTTGGCGAGAACGTCTATCCGTTCCTGCAGGCGGAGCTGTTCCTGCCGTGGACGCCCGAGGAATTCGCCGGGCGCATCGACCGCACCGTCGACGTGTTCGTCCGGGAGGGCCTGCTGGAACACGCGAGCGACGACGAAGGCGGCATCCTCGCCCGCAACGCCGGGCAGAGCGACGAGGTATTCCGCCTGCGCGGCCTCGGCCATCCGCTGCAGCAGGCCTTCGAGCGCTACTACATCGCCATCTCGGTGCTGGCCAAGAACGGCCCGGGCGTGCTCAGCGCGGGCGAGCTGGAAAGCCTGTGCCAGCTCGCCGCCCAGCGGCTGTCGCTGCTGTATGCGGAGACGGCGCCGGAGTTCTTCGACAAGTCGCTGTTCCGCGGCTTCATCCAGAAACTGCGCGAGATGCGCCTGGTCTGGGCCGACGAGAACGGCAAGCTGGTCTTCGACGACCGCCTCAACCAGTGGGCGCGCGACGCCAAGGTCATCCTCGGCCGCGAGCTGCGCCACACCATCGAGAAGGTCAGCCCGGAGGCGGCCCGCCCGGATGACGGCGACAACGAGGCGCCTGTGGATAGGTGATGCCGGTCGCCAGCGCCGGGTGGGTTGCTTGGGGCGGCCAGGCTAGAACAACAGGAGGGGTGCATTGGCGATCATGTGCACGAGGATCGCCGCAAGGATGCTGTCGCTGCGATGGCGCACATGGAAGAGGATCAAGCCGGCGAGGAAATACCAGGCCATGATGCCCAAGTTACCGCTCCAGCCATGCCAAGCCGAGAATAATAGGCTGGTCACCAAGGCGATGCCCTGCGTACCCAGTCCTGCTTTTTCCAACCAGCGCACCATGACTCCACGGAACAGCAGCTCCTCCAGAACCGGGCCGGTGACGACGAGTTCCAGCGAAAGCCAACTGATATCGGGTGCCCGATGGAACGGGGTTCCGGTCTGGGCCCAATCGATAAGGCGGGGAATGGCATTGATGAGCAAACCGGAACCGAGCAACGCCAGTGGGTGCTGGCGCGCATAGGCGGCTGCGTTGCCGGCATCCTCGCGCCACGGATATCGCCACAGCAGCAGAAGTAGGAACAAGGCGGGCAGCCAATGCCCGGACAGGACATTGAGCCGAGGCCAGGGCGTGAGCTTCCTGCTCATCACCACGAAGTCTGTGCCGCCAAACGGCGTTTCAAAAGCCTTGCTCAGGACGACATACGTGGATGGGCCGGCATCGGAATGTCGATAAACGCAATCAAGCCCGATGCCGGCTTCCGGCGCCATGCGCGCAGCTGTTGCACGACAATGAATGTCATGGCCCTGCTCACGTAGATTCTCCAAACGTGCTGCCCAATCGTCCGGCAGCCCTATGAAGTCGTAGTGGCCTGTCTCTTGTTCAGGAAAAAGTTCCAAGAGTAGGGGTGCGCCGTGGTTGCACAACCACAGCAGCATCACGCAAGAGAAAACGGAAAGGGCTTTGCCCAAAGGGTGCTCTCTCGGAGGATACGGCGAGCCTGAAAGGCTCACCGTGACTCGCTCAAGGAATAGGGTTTGAGTGTGTCTGTACTTGGCACAAGGTTTTCACGCCCTGTCCACATACATCTCCCCCATTGATAAGGCTGAATGTACCGCCAGTAGTCGCGCAGATTTCTGCCAGGTTTTGAATGGTGTGGTCGGCTGACTCTCGCCCATTCTGCATATTCCAGCCTGGGCGATTCATGGCAGCATCCTATGCTTATGCCACAACATTGCGGCGTATTAGTCCTCGCTGTACCGGGGGGGCTGTCAAGTATTCAGGCCGGCTGATCCGGAATCAGCGCTGACTCCAGCATCGCGATGGCATCCTTCAGGGCCAGCTTGCGTTTCTTGAGACGGTTGAGGGTGAGTTGATCGATCTGGATATTGGCCTGAAGTCCTTCGATCATCGTGTCCAGGTCGCGATGTTCGACCCGGAGGGCGGGCAGGCGACGGGCAGCTTCATCCGGGTCGATGGAAGTCATGCCGGCAGCTTAGTCGTTCGGAGCGGACCCAGCCATTGACGTCGCGCCCGCTAAAATGACTGGCCATGAATACCATCCGCCTCGCACTACTCGACTCCGCCGACCCTGACACCGAGGAGCTGCCCGCTCGCGCCAATGCACTGAACAAGCGCGAGGCCGACAAGCTGGCCAAGCGCCTGCGCCACCAGGTCGGCCGCGCCATCGCCGACTTCGGCATGATCGAGGACGGCGACAAGGTCATGGTCTGCCTGTCCGGCGGCAAGGACAGCTACACGATGCTGGACGTGCTGCTGCAGCTGCAGAAGAAGGCGCCGGTCTCGTTCTCCATCACCGCGGTCAACCTGGACCAGAAGCAGCCTGGCTTTCCCGAGCACATCCTGCCGGAGTACCTGGAATCGATCGGCGCGGACTTCCACATCATCGAGCAGGACACCTATTCGGTGGTCAGTCGGGTGATTCCCGAAGGCAAGACGATGTGCTCGCTGTGCTCGCGCCTGCGCCGCGGCGCGCTGTACACCTACGCGGAGGAGCACGGTTTCACCAAGATCGCGCTGGGCCATCATCGCGATGATCTCGTCAACACCTTCTTCCTCAACCTGTTCTTCCACGCCAAGCTTTCGGGCATGCCGCCCAAGCTGTTGTCCGATGATGGCAAGCATGTCGTCATCCGCCCGCTGGCCTATGTGCGCGAGGACGACATCGAGCAATACGCTCAGGTGAAGGACTTTCCGATCATCCCGTGCAACCTGTGCGGCTCGCAGGAGAACCTGCAGCGCGCGCAGGTGAAAAAGATGCTGCGGCAGTGGGAGAAGGAAACGCCGGGCCGCGTGGAAACCATGGCGCGCGCACTGGGCGACATCCGCCCCTCGCAGTTGAGCGACCCGAAGCTGTTCGATTTCCTCTCTCTCGGCCAGCGTGGCGATGCGGCGATGCCAGATGCCCACGCCTGGCTCGCAGGCGGCGAGACGCCCGCCAACGATACTGACGACGCGGCCTGAGCCGCGCCCTTCATTCCTTTTCGCAGGACTTTCGATGTTCTTCCGCAACCTGACCCTGTTCCGTTTCCCAGCCTCCGTTTCCTTCGACGATCTCGAGTCGCGCCTGGCCGACGCCGTGCTCAAGCCCGTTGGCCCGATGGAGCTGTCCTCGCGCGGCTTCATCTCGCCCTTCGGCCGTGCCGGCGGCGAGGAGGCCGTGCTGATGCATCGCATCGACGACGCGATCTGGCTGACCGTCGGCGGCGAGGACAAGCTGCTGCCTTCCTCGGTGGTCAACGACCTGCTGCAGAAGAAGGTCGACGAGTTCGAGGCCAAGAACGCGCGTCGGCCCGGCGGCAAGATGCGCCGGCAGATGAAGGACGACCTGGTCGCCGAGCTCCTGCCGCGCGCCTTCGTCCGTCCCACCCGCACCGATGCGTTGATCGACCTCAAGCATGGCGTGATCGCCATCGACACTTCCTCGCGCAAGGTCGCCGAAGCGGTGGTCTCGCAGGTGCGCGAAGCGCTCGGCAGCTTCCCCGCGCTGCCCGTCAACGCGGAGATCGCGCCGCGCGCGGTGATGACCGGCTGGATCGCCGGCGACGCATTGCCCGATGGCCTGTCGCTGGGCGACGAGTGCGAACTGCGCGACCCGGCCGACAGTGGCGCGGTGGTTAAGGTGCAACGGATGGAGCTGGCCGGCGAGGAGATCGACACGCACCTGGAGGCCGGCAAGCAGGTGGCGCGACTGGCGCTGATGCTGGACGACCATGCCGGCTTCGTGCTGGGCGAGGACCTGGTGCTGCGCAAGTTCAAGCTGCTCGATGGCGCGGTTGAGCAGCTCGAATCGACCGAGCGCGACGATGTCCGCGCCGAGCTCGATGCGCGTTTCGCGTTGATGGCCGGGGAATTCAAGCGACTGTTCACGGTGCTGGAATCGGCGCTGAAGCTGAGCAAAGCAGACTGACTGCTGTCCATGCTCATCTGCGTGCACCGGTTGATGCATGAATGCATGCCTGCTGAAAGTGAAAGAGGGTAAGACCCGCGATGCTTCGCCTATTCGCCCGCACGCCTGAAGTCAGCGAACGCCGCGAGGTCGCCCTGCCGCTTGATGACGGCAGCACGCTCGTCGTGTCCGTGCAGCGCCACCCGCGGGCACGCCGCATCAAGCTGTCGGTGGACGAGCGCGGCGCCCGGCTGACCTTGCCGACGCGTGCCAGCGAACGCGCTGCGTTGGCTTTCCTTGACGAGCATCGCGGTTGGTTGCAACGGCAATGGCAGGCAATGCGCGAGGACTCGGCGCCGCCGCTGGTTGTCGCCGCGACGGATTCCCTGCCGCTGCGGGGCGAAACCATCGCGCTCACGTGGCAGGCGGGGCGGACTACGCGCGTGGTGCGTGCGCCTAATGCCCTGTGCATCGAGGTGCGCGGGCTGGATGCCCTGTCAGGCCAGCCGGCCACGCCCGCCGTGCATCGCGCCCTGCGTGATTTCTACGAGGCCGAGGCGCGCGCCGACATCGCGCGCTGGCTGCCGAAATACGTGCATGGGCTGCCCAAACCCGTTGCCCGCATCACGCTCAAGCGCATGTCCTCGCAATGGGGGTCGCTGTCGCCGACCGGCGCCATGGCGCTCGACCTTGCGCTCGTGCTGGCCCGGACGAGCGCCTTCGAATACGTGTTGGTGCACGAACTCTGCCACCTGATCCATCACGACCATTCGCGACCCTTCTGGCGCGAAGTCGAACGTCGCTGCCCGGATTGGCGGGATGAACGCGATTACTTCCAGGCCGAAGGCCGCCGCCTCAAGGCGGCGATGCGGATGCTCTGCGGTTGAGACTCAATGTGCGCCGCGCTGCGCGGACAGGAATGCGCGCAGCGCGGCCGGCTTCACCGGCTTGGTCAGGACCACGCAGCCCCTCGCCCTGGCCGCCTGCTTCACCGCATCGCTACCGTCGCCGGTGAGCAGGGCTGCGGGCAGGCGTCGCGCGGCGAGCTCGCGCAACGCATCCACCAGGGCCAGGCCGTCCAGCCGATCGTGCAGGTGGTAATCGACCAGCAACACGTCCGGCATGTCGGCGCGAAGAAGAGCGAATGCGTCCTCCACGCCCGAAGCGACGTGCGCCCGGACCTGCCAGCGCGCGAGCAGCGCAGCCATGCCGTCGAGGATGTCCGGATCGTTGTCCACGCACAGCACGCGCAAGCCGGACAGCCCATCGTCCGGCGTCGCGCGCATCGCTGCCGGCACCGATGACGCCGCGTCGTGCGCGCTTGCGCCCGGCACGAAAATGCCGAATCGGCTGCCCCGCCCCACGTGCGAGCGTACCTCCAGGCGGTGCTCGAGCGTGCGCGCGATGCGTTGGCAGATCGACAGCCCGAGTCCAAGCCCGCGCTCGCCCTGGTCGGGCGCGGCGAAGCGGGTGAATTCGTCGAAGATCTGTTCAAGGTGGTGCGCATGGATGCCGACGCCGGTATCCCAGACCTGCAGCGCGACCTCGTCGCCGCGCCGGCGCACCGACAGCAGCACGCCGCCGCTGCGGGTGTAGCGCATGGCGTTGGCGATGAAGTTCTGCAGTGCGCGGCGCAGCAGGCCGCGATCGCTTTCGACAACGATCCCGGGCGGCGCATGCACGCGCAGGCCCACGCCGCGTTTTTCCGCGATGGGCGCGTATTGCTGCGCCAGCTCGCGGAGCAGGTCGCCGGCATCGAAGCGGCTGCGTTCGGGCTTGAGCTCGTTGGCGTCGAGCCGTGACACATCCAGCAGGCCATCCAGCAGGTCCTCGGCCGCTCGCAGCGAGGCATCGACGCGTTCCCCCAACCGCCGCTGTTCTGCATCGCTCTCGCCATCGCGCAGCGCGCTGGTGAACAGCCGCGCGGCATTGATCGGCTGCAGCAAGTCGTGGCTGACCGCCGCCAGGAAGCGCGTCTTGGCCCGCTGTGCGTCTTCGGCCTCCCGGGTCCGCTCGGCCACGCGCTGCTCCAGCGTCTCGTTGGCCTCGATCAGCGCCTGCTCGGTCTGTTTGTAGGCGGTGACGTCGCTGAAGGTGGTGACGTAGCCGCCGCCCGGCAGCGGCTGGCCACGCATCTCGATCACCTGGCCGTTCGCGCGCACGCGCTCGAACACGTGCGGGGTTCCCGCGCGCATGTGGTCCAGGCGCCGCTGGATCTGGGTCGCGGCGTCGCCTTCGCCCATCTCGCCGCGCGTGGCGTTCCAGCGGATCAGGTCGGCCACGGGGCGACCGACGTAGAGCATCGCGTCCGGATAGCCGAACAGTTCCTGGTATTGCCGGTTCCAGGTGACCAGTCGCATGTCCGCATCGACCACGCTCACGCCCTGGGCGATGTTTTCCAGCGTGGTCATCAGCATCTGGCGGTTGAAGCGCAGCTCCTGGCCGGCCTGGTCGAGCAGGCCCACCACTTCGCCGAGTTCGAGGCCCGAGCCGCGCAAGGCGCTGGTCAGCGTGAGGCGGGCGGAATCCGCGCCGATGGCGGAGGCGAGCAGACGCTCGGTGAACTGGATGACGGCGCGATCGGCGATCGCATCGGGCGCCAGCGCCTGCCCGGTTTCGGCGCGATGCTCGTCGAACGCGCGCTGGGCGCTGCGTTCGCCGACGATGCGTTCGGCCAGGGCGGTCAGATCGGCCACGCGCAGGTTGGCGACGAGGGCGCCGGTTTCCTGCGGCGGACGCTGCGCATAGGGATCGATGAAGGACGCGGCCAGCAGCTGGTCGCGCAGGCGCGGACGCCGCCGCATCGACACCAACACGAAGGCGGCCGAGTTCAGCAGCAGCGACCAGAACACCCCGTGGGTCAGGCGGTCCCAGTCTTGCACCCCGAACAATTGCTCCGGGCGCAGCCAGCCGATGCCGAGCGGCCCCGCATCCAGCCAACCCTCCCATTGCAGCCAGCCGCTGTTGACCAGCGACGGCAGGAACAGCGTGTATGCCCAGGCCAGCGCACCGAGGAGGGTGCCGGCCAACGCGCCCTGGCGGCTGGCGCCGCGCCAGTACAGGCCGCCGATCAAGGCCGGCGCGAACTGCGCGACCGCGGCGAAAGCCAGCAAGCCGAATTCCGCCAGGCTTCCGTGCCCGCGGACCGCGCGATGATAGGCGAAGGCCATCAGCGCCAGGGCGACGATGCTGGCGCGCCGCACCCATAGCACCTGCCGGTCGATCGCATCGCCGCCGGCCCTGTCGCCGCGCAGGCGCAGCAGGACGGGCATCACCAGGTCGTTGCTGACCATCGTCGCCAGCGCGATGCTGGCCATGATCACCATGCCGGTCGCGGCGGAGAATCCGCCCAGATAGGCCGCCAGCGTCAGCGCGCGCTGGTCGAAATGCATCGGCAGCGCCAGTACGTAGCTGTCCGGCGACACCGCGCCGCCGGCGAACAGCGCGCTGCCGGCCAGGCTGAGCGGCACCACCAGCAGCGAGAACAGCGCGAGGTAGCCGCCGAACATCCAGCGCGCGGCACGCAGGTCCCGCACGTCCTCGCACTCGACCACGGCCACGTGGAACTGCCGCGGCAGGCAGATGATGGCAAGGAAGGCGATCAGCGTCTGCGCGACGAAGTTGCCGGGCACGGGCTGGGCCGCCACCGTGCCGGCCGCCTGCAGCAGGCGCATGGACAGGCCGCCCGTGCCCGGCAGGTGCCACAGCGCCAGCAGCCCCACGGCCAGGAACGCGAGCAGCTTGAGCAGCGATTCCATCGCGACCGCCAGCACCATGCCGCGGTGGTGTTCGGTGGCGTCGGTGCGGCGGGTGCCGAACAGGATGGCGAACAGGGCCAGAGCCAGCGCGACATAGAGCGCGGGATCGGCCAGCACGTCCCGCTGGACATTCTCCGGATGGCCGGCCAGCACGTCCACGCTCATCGCCACCGCCTTGTACTGCAGGCTGACGTACGGCACCGCGGCCACCAGCGCCAGCAGCGCGACCAGCGCCGCCAGCCCGGGCACGCGGCCGTAGCGCGAGGACAGGAAGTCGGCGATCGAAACGATGCGGTGTTCGTCGCTGATCAGGATCAGCCGCTCGAGGCTGCGCCAGCCGAACGCCAGCAGCAGGATCGGACCGAGGTAGATCGGCAGGAAGCCGAGCCCGGTGCGCGCGGCCGTGCCCACGGCGCCGTAGAAAGTCCACGACGAACAGTAGACCGCGAGCGCGAGGGCGTAGATGGCCGGCCGCAGGCGCGTGGGCATGGCCCTGCGTTCGCCATAGCCCGCCACCGCGAACAGCAGCACGACGTACAGCGCCGACACCAGCAGCAACATCCAGCTCGGGATCATCGCGCGGCCAATGGGGTAACGCCCGGAGTTTACGCGCCCCTTTGCGCGGCGTCGGTCAGCGACCAGCGGGTCGCCAGCGCCAGAGCGTCGCCCCGCAGGTCGGGCACCGCGGTGGTTTCCCACAAGGTGCCCAGGCGCAGGCTGCCGATGGCCGCAATGCGGGGCTGCGGCGTGCCTGCGGCATCGGTCACCATCGCTTCCGCATCGGTATTGATGCCCAGTCCGTGTGGTCCCGGGCGCGCATGGCCGGCATCGAGCATCGCCCGCAGCAACGGATTCGGATAGTGCGCGGCGCGTGTTTCGATGCCGGTCGCGTTGATCAACCATTGCGCATGCAGCTGTTGGACATTGCCGTCGCGGCTTTCAAGCTCGATATCGATGCCGCCGTCCGACTCGTTCGCTTTCCGTATGCGGCCGGCCATGAGCACCAGATCGCCGCTCCCTTGCAGCGTTTGCAGGCGTTCGGCGACCCGGGCGGGGATGCGGTGGCGATGCACGTCCCAGTGGCGCACCGCGTGGCGAAGGAAGCGCCGCTGGTCATCCGCCGACAGGTTCTGCCAGAGCCTGCGCACGTGATGGCGCAAGGCATCCATCAATGATTGCCAAGGCAGGCCCGCCGCCTGCATGCGCCGCGCCGTTGCCCGAAGCAGGCGCAGCCGTTGGCGCAAGCCCAGCGCGGCGAATGCATCGATGTCGAAATCGACCGCGTGTTTGTCCGCTGCATGCGGCAGTGGCATCAGCCCGTGCCTCGAAACGACGGTGACGGGCCCGCGATGGCCCCGTGCCTCGAGGCCCAGCACCACGTCCACCATGCTCAGTCCGGTGCCGGCGATCACGACCGCGTCGTCTCGGCCGATGTCGAGCAAGCCTGCGGCATCCCATGCCGACCGAACGCGGCGCATGCCATCGGCCTTGAACGGACAATCCCGCGCGCGGTTGCCGGGTGCCAGCGCAACGCGCCGGGCAACGATCCGCGCGCCGTCATCGAGCACGACATCCACACGCCCGTCGCCGGGCTCGATGCGCGACGCCTGGGCCTGCACGTGCACGAATTTCGCAGCGGACACCGCGCGCGCCTCACCCAGCCGTTGCGCCAGGTAAGCGGCGTAATCCCGCCGGGGCACAAACGCAACGGGGGTTGCATGGCCATCGCGCTGGCGGAGGAAGTCGACGAAATCATCGGGCCGCTCGCCGAACACGCTCATCCCGCCCGCCGGCACGTTCAGCACGTGCGCCGGGTTGTCGCTGCCGTAAGCCACGCCCCGGCCCGGCTCGCCGGCTTCGACCATGGCGATGCGCGTGCCGGCCGGCGCGACCTGCAGCAGCCTGATCGCCAGGATCGTGCCGGCCGCGCCGCCGCCGACGATGCCGTAATCGAAGATCTGAGGGTCGGGCTTCAAGGCGAGTTCCTTGGCAGGGATCGGGCGATGCTATCCACGGCACGTTAAGGCAAAGAAAAACCCGCCGGCAGGGCGGGTTTCTCGTATTCCGGAAGAACCGGAAGGCTTACTTGATCTTGCCTTCCTTGTAGATCACATGCTTGCGGACGACGGGATCGTACTTCTTCATCTCCATCTTGCCGGGCGTGTTCTTCTTGTTCTTGTCGGTGGTGTAGAAGTGACCCGTTCCTTCCGAGGAAATCAGGCGGATTTTGTCGCGCTTGGACGGCATGGTCGGGACTCCTTAGATCTTTTCGCCACGGGCACGGAGATCGGCGAGGACGGAATCGATGCCGTTCTTGTCGATGGTGCGCAGGGCATTGGCGGAAACGCGCAGCTTCACCCAACGGTTCTCGGAAGCCACCCAGAAGCGGCGTTCGTGGAGATTGGGCATGAAACGGCGGCGGGTCTTGTTCATCGCGTGCGAGACGTTGTTACCCGTCACGGTACGCTTGCCGGTTACTTGGCATTGGCGGGACATGTGCACCTCTCTTGTGTCCGTGGTTGCCGTCCATAGCCCGGACGGCGGCGGCCCCGGCGGCCTTGCGGCTACCGCGCGATACGGGTTAATTACCTGCGGCCGGGATCGCGCTGCCGGATCGATCCGCCATCAGGCGGACGCAGGGAGCCGGGCATGATGCCCGAAACCCCCTGCTTTGGCAACTCAGGCCGATCAGCCCTTGGCGGGAGCCGCCTTGGTCTTCTGGATGAAGGCGCGGATCTCGGCCTCCAGCACCGGCAGCGGCACCGAGCCCTGGGCCAGCACCGCGTCATGGAAGCTGCGGACATCGAACTTTGGCCCCAACTCAGCCTCGGCCTCCCGGCGCAGGCGCATGATCGCGATCTCGCCCAGCTTGTAGGAGAGCGCCTGGGCTGGCCAGGAGATGTAGCGGTCCACCTCCGTCGTCACCTCGTGCTCGGACAGGGCGGTGTTGTCGCGCAGGTAGGCCAGCGCCTGGTCGCGCGTCCAGCCCTTGTGGTGCACGCCGGTATCGATGACCAGGCGGCAGGCGCGCCACATGGCGTAGGTCAGGCGGCCGAAATCCTCGTAGGGCGTCCGGTAGATGCCCATCTCCTTGCCCAGCCACTCCGAGTACAGGCCCCAGCCCTCGCCGTAGGCGCTGATGTATTCCTTGCGGAAGCCGGGCATCTCGCCCATCTCCATCACCAGCGAGCCTTGCAGCGAATGCCCGGGCGAGGATTCATGCAGGGTCAGCGCCGGCAGGTTGTACAGCGGGCGCGAGGGCAGGTCGTAGGTGTTGAGCCAGTAGGTGCTGGTGCCGCCGCGGCCGGCGGTCCAGAACGGCGCGATGTCGGGCGGCACCTCGACGATGGCGAAGCGGTTGCGCGGCAGCTTGCCGATGATCTTGCCGACCTGGCCGTCGACCTGCTTGGAAATCCATGCCGCGCGGTCCAGCAGGTCCTGCGGCTTCTTCACGTAGAACTGCGGGTCGCTGCGCAGGAAGTCGAGGAAGTCCTGGAAGCGGGTCTCGGGCGAATGCCCCTTGAAGCCGACCTGCTCGATGATCGCGTCCATCTCGGCGCGGATCGCGGCGACTTCCTTCAGGCCGATCCGGTGGATTTCCTCGGGCGAGGCATCCAGCGTGGTGTAGTGGCGAATCTGCTGTTGGTACCAGGCTTTGCCATCAGGCATCGCTTCGGCGGCCAGCGACGTACGCGCTTTCGGCATGTATTCGCTTCGGAAGAACGTCAGCAGGCTGGCATAGGCGGGGATGACCGACTGGTTGATCGCGCGCTTGGCTTCGCCACGCAGCTTCGCTTGCTCGGCCACCGGGATCGACGCCGGCATCCGCTTGAACGGTCCGTACAGCGCGGCTTGTTCCGCATCCTTCAACTCCGCCACTTGCGCGATGGACAGGTCGCGACCCTCGAGTGTCGCGCGCGGCACGCTGAAGCCGCGCACCAGGCCTGCGCGCATGTTGGCGATGTGCTGCCCGAAGTAGCGGGGCACGTCGTCCAGCAGCGCGATGTAGCCGCGATATTCCTTCGGCGTCTTCAGCTGCTGCTGGCCCATGAAGCCCAGCCACGACCAGAACGAGGAGTCCGCATTGAACGGCATCTCGTAGTCGCGGAAGCGTGCCGCGGCCGCCAGGTCTTCGACCTGCGGGCGATAGACGAGGTAGTGGATGCGGTTTTCCGGGCTCAGTTTTTGCGGATCGATGCGGCCGAGATCAAGCAGCACACCTTCCCACACCTTCAAGCGTGCGGCATTCGCCTCCGGGCTGACATCGGGCAGGCGCATGCTGTCTGCCTGACTGTCTTCTTCGCCGGAACTTCCGTTCTGTGCTTGGCGCCATTTCCATTCGCGCTCGTAGATGGCGCGAAACTTTGCGTCCAAGGCCGATTCAGCGGGCCGGATCACCTGCACGGCAGGCGCGGCGAACGATGCGGGCGCGATCAGTGCGCTGGGCACGGCCAGCACGCAGGCCATCAGCGTGCCGCATGCGGCATGTCGGGGGAGCAGGTTGTCCATCGGGTCAGTGTAGGCGGAGGGTCCGCGGCCCGCCAACGCGCCGCGATGCATCCGCGGGCCTCGCCTCAGTGCGAGGCCTTGTCGCGATGCCAGCCACGATGCTTGATGTCCAGCCACAGGCTGTAGCTGGCGGTGAACATCGGGAACAGGTTCTGCAGGATGCCGACCGAGTCGTTCTTGCCCCAGACGAAATAGCTCAGCGTCATCACGCTGCCGACGATGCTCATGTACCAGAACACCCGCGGGATCACCGGTTTCCTGGCGCGCCGGCTGGCGATGAACTGCACCAGCCAGCGGCTGCCGAACATCAGCGCGCCCACCCAGCCGATCAGCTTCCAAGGGCTCATGTGGATGCCGGTCCACTCCAGCCACGGGATCGGCGTGTCCATCACGCTCGGGGCTTGTTGCGCGATGACGGCCAGCAGCGACATCAGATTTCCTCGGTGCGTGTGCGGCGGTTGCGCGTGATCAGCCAGGCCACGCCGCGCAGGTCGCGGATGCCGACCAGCGCGCGATTGAGGTTGTTGTACTTCGACACGCCGCTCGACCGATGCCGGTGGTTGACCGGCACGCTCACCGTCTGCCAGCCCGCGCGCTGCATCAGCGCCGGCAGGTAGCGATGCATGTGGTCGAAATAGGGCAAGTCCAAAAACGCATCGCGCTCGATCAGCTTGATGCCGCAGCCCGTGTCGGGCGTGGCGTCTTGCAGCATGCGCGAGCGGATCGCGTTGGCCCACTTCGAGGCCCAGCGCTTGCTGCCCGAATCCTGCCGGTTCACCCGCCAGCCGGCGAAGAGCTTGGTATCGGGCGATGCGGCTTCGCGCTGCGCCAGCAGCTTCGGGATGTCGGCGGGGTCGTTCTGGCCGTCGCCATCGAGCGTGGCGATCCACGGCGCGCGCGCGGCCTTGATGCCGTTGCGGATCGCGGTGCTCTGCCCGCTGTTGGACAGGTGCCGCACCACGCGCAGCTCCGGCGTCGTCGCCTTGAGTTCGGCGAGGCGCGCGAGCGTGGCGTCCTTCGACAGGTCATCGACATAGACGATCTCGAACGGGATGCGCCCGCGCAGCGCGGCGACGATCTCGCCGACGAGCGGCGCGACGTTGCCTTCCTCGTTGTAGACCGGCACCACCACCGACAGCTGCGGCGCATCGTTCACGCATCGTCTCCGAAGTATTCCCGGCACCATTCGACCACCGCGGGCATTCCGCGTTCAATCGGCGTCGCCGGATCGAAGCCGAACGCGGCCCGTGCGCGCGAAGTGTCGGCCATGGTCTCGATCATGTCACCCGGCTGCATCGGCCGGTAGACCTTGAGCGCCGGACGCCCGGCGGCGGCTTCGATCACCTCGATGAAACGTTCCAGGGCCACCGGGGCATGGTTGCCGAGATTGAACACGCGATGCGGCGCATCGGGCGCCATCGGTGCGTCCAGCGCACCCAGCACGCCGGCGACGATGTCGCCGATATGGGTGAAATCTCGACGCATCCGGCCGTGGTTGAAGACTTCAATCGGCCTTCCGGCGAGCACGGCCCGGGAGAAGATCAGCGGCGCCATGTCCGGGCGCCCCCAGGGGCCGTACACGGTGAAGAAACGCAGGCCGGTGGCGTGAAGCCCGTACAGATGGGCATAGCTGTGCGCCATCAGCTCGTTCGCGGCCTTGGTGGCGGCGTAGAACGAACGCGGCCTGTCGACCCGCTCGTCTTCCGAGAACGGCGGCACGGCGGAGTCGCCGTAGACCGACGACGAGCTTGCATACACCAGGTGTTCGATCTGGCGATGACGGCACAGTTCCAGCAGGTGACTGAAGCCGACCAGATTGCTTTGCACGTAGGCCTGCGGGTTTTCGAGCGAATAGCGCACGCCGGCCTGAGCCGCGAGGTGCACGACCCGGCGCGGGCGCAGGTCGTCGAACAGCGCGGCCATCGCGGCGGCATCGGCCAGGTCGATGTCGTGGATGCACACGTCCGGGCACAGCGCGGCCGCGCGGTCGCGCTTCAGGCGCGGATCGTAGTAGTCGTTGAAGTTGTCGAGGCCGGCGACGGTTTCGCCGCGCGCGGCGAGCGCACGGGCGACATGCGCGCCGATGAAACCGGCCGCGCCGGTGACCAGGATGGGCGACGGGCTCATCGACGGATGCTCCCGCCCATCGCCTCAGGCGGGTTTGCGCAGCCGGTCGAGCACGCCATCGAGCGCCTCCAGCGAGCCGTAATGGATCACCAGCTTGCCGTGCCCGCCGCGGCCGTGCTGCACGGCGACCTTGCTCGCCAGGAGTTCGGACAACTCGCGTTCGAGCGCGGCGACGTCCGCCGACGGCGCGGCCTTGCCGCGGCCCGCGCGTCGCTTCGCATCGCCTTCGATGCGTCCAGCCGCCAGTTGCTGCACGCGGTGCTCGACCTCGCGCACGCTCCAGCCTTCGGCCGCGGCCTGCCGCGCGAGTGCGATCCCCGCTTGCGGCGTCAGCGAAAGCAGTGCGCGCGCATGTCCCATTTCGATCGCGCGGCTCTGCACCAGCACGCGGATGTCCTCCGGCAGCTCGAGCAGGCGCAGCAGGTTGGATACCGCCGCGCGCGAACGGCCCACCGCCTCCGCGGCCTGCGCGTGGGTCAGGTCGAATTCCTCGATCAGCCGATGCAGCGCCTGCGCTTCCTCCAGGGGATTGAGGTCTTCGCGCTGGATGTTCTCGATCAGCGCCATCGCGACCACGGTGCGGTCGTCGAGCGTGCGCACGACGGCCGGGATGTCGATCAGCCCGGCCATCTGGGTCGCGCGCCAGCGGCGCTCGCCGGCGACGATCTCGTACTTGTCCTTGCCGATCTGGCGCACCACCACCGGCTGCACCACGCCCTGGGCCTTGATCGACTCGGCCAGCTCGTTGAGCTTGCCGTCGTCCATGGTGCGGCGCGGCTGGTACTTGCCCGGCTGCAGCTGCCTGACCGGCAGGCGCCTGAGCGCTTCGCCCGGCTGCGCTTCCAATGCCGGCGCGGCGACGGCCGATGGGCCCAGCAAGGCTTCCAGCCCGCGTCCCAGCCCGCGCTTCTTGGCAGCGGCCGGCTTCCCTGTCTTCTTTGCTGCGGTCATGCCGCGTTCTCCTGTACCGGTGCCGATGGCGCGCTGGCGCGCTCGCGCTGGCGGCGCAGCACTTCGCCGGCCAGGCCGAGGTAGGCCACGCCGCCGCGGGAGGCGGGGTCGTAACCGACGATGCTCTGGCCATGGCTGGGCGCCTCGGCCACCCGCACGTTGCGCGGGATGATGGTGCGGAACACCTGGTCGCCGAAATGCTGCACCAGCTCGGCGGAGACCGCGTTGGCCAGATTGTTGCGCACGTCGAACATGGTGCGCAGCACGCCTTCGATCTCGAGCGCCGGGTTCAGCTTGCGCTTGAGCGCATCGATGGTCTGCAGCAAGGCGGTCAGGCCTTCCAGCGCGTAGTACTCGCACTGCATCGGCACCAGCACCGAATCCGCGGCGGTCAGCGCGTTCAGCGTCAGCAGCGACAGCGCCGGCGGGCAGTCGACGAGGATGAAATCGTAATCCGGGCGCAGGCCGTCGATCGCGCGCTTGAGCCGCTGTTCGCGGCCCTCCTCGTCCATCAGCGCGATTTCGGCCGCAGTCAGGTCGGTGTTGCCGGGCATCAGGTCGAAGCCTTCCTCGCTGCGGACGATGGCCTGCCTGGCGTCGGTCTCTTCAAGCAACACGTCGCAGGTGGAGTGTGCGACCTCGTGCTTGTCCACTCCGCTGCCCATGGTGGCGTTGCCCTGCGAGTCCAGGTCGACCAGCAGCACGCGCCTGGACGAGCGCGCCAGCGCCGCGGCCAGGTTGACCGCGGTGGTCGTCTTGCCGACGCCGCCTTTCTGGTTGGCAACCGCGATGACTCGCGCCATGTCCGCTGGGTCCCGATGGAAGTCAGTGCCGGTATCCGCCGGCGCAGGACTTTCCATTATGCCCTCGACGGGCAGGGCTTACCCGCCACGCTCGACCACGGCCAGTTGCCGGGTCGCCTCCAGCCCCGGCACATGGAGTTCCTGCACGGCCGACAGGCGCCAGCCCGCGGGCAGGGACTTGGCTTCCTCGGCAGTGGTGCCGGCCTTCATCGCCAACAGCCGTCCGTCCGGCGCCAGCAGGTGGCCGCCTACCGCGATGATCCGGTCGAGCGTCGCCAGCGCCCGCGCGGTGATCGCCGCGTAAGTGCCAGGTTCGGCCAGCGCTTCGGCGCGGACTTCCGCCACCCGCGCATTGGGCAGCTTCAGCGTCCGCAGCGCCTCGCGCAGGAACCTCGCCTTCTTGCCGTTGGATTCGACCAGCGTCACCGTGCAGCCGGGGCGCGCGATCGCCAGCGGGATGCCCGGCAGGCCCGGTCCGGTGCCGAGGTCGGCCAGCGGGGCATCCGGTACGTATGCAGCCATCGCCAGCGAATCGAGCAGGTGCTTGGCGACCATGTCGCGCGGATCGCGGACCGCGGTCAGGTTGTAGGTGGCGTTCCAGCGCACCAGCAGCGCCAGGTAGGCGAGCAGGGGCGGGGCCAGTGCGTCGTCCAGGTCCAGCGCGCGCAGGCCGTCGCGCAGGGCGGGTTCGATATCGGGGGGCAGGGTCGATGCCGTCATCGACACAGTATCGCAGCGTCGGTCGTGGGTGCCGGCAGCGGATGCCAGGCGATGGCGGCGTGGTGTTCCGGCATCGGCGTGAACTCGTGCAGGTACCAGTCGCCGGGACGCCCGAGGCGCGGATCGCACTCCGCCAGCACGAGGCCAGTACCGGTCTGCGCGAAACGCAGCCGGTGCAGGCCGAACGACAACCCGTGCCCGTGGGCCTTCAGCACGGCTTCCTTGGCGCACCACAAGCGCAGGAAGGCCATTGCGGTCTCGTCCTCGGGAAGCGAATCCAGCCAGTCGCCTTCGCGTGGATGGAAGAAGCGCCGGACCAATGCGCGCGCGTTCGGGCGCGGGCGCAGGCGCTCCAGGTCGCAGCCCAGCCGCAGTCCCTCGCCGCAGGCGACCAGCAGCCAGTCGCCGCAATGGCTCCAGCCGGCGTCGAAATCCTGCATCGGTACCCCCAGGCGCGGCCGGCCGCGCGCGTCGCGGCGCAAGGGCAGCGCATCGGCACGGACATTCCATTGCGCGGCCAGCCAGTCGCGCGCCAGGGGTTCGGCGGCCGCGCGGCGGGGCAGCGGCAGGGCAGCATGGCGTGGCGTCATCGCCTAAGCCTAGCCGGTGCCGCCCCGGATGCGCCAAGCTATCGGCTGCGACAGGAATCCGACTTGCCATGAAGGCCGACCCGCCCGACCGAGCCACCGAAGCCCTGCCCTGGCTGGCCGGACCCGACGATGCCCTCCTGCTGGCGGGGGCGGATGCCATCGCGCGCGGGGCGTTCCGGCAGCGAGTCCGGGCACTCGCGGCGCGCCTGCCGCAGGCACCGTTCGCGATCAACCTGTGCGAGCGTCGCGACCATTTCATCCTCGGGTTTTGCGCGGCGCTGCTGCGTGGGCAGGTCACGTTGCTGCCGCCTTCGCGCGCGACCGCCGTGGTCGATGAAGTGGCGGCCCGGCATCCGGGCAGTTACCGACTGATCGACACCGATGATGGATCGCTGGATGGGCTGCGCGTGGACGATGCATCCGCTGCGGCCACGCAGCCCCCGACGCAATGGCCCGACGAGGCCATTCCTGCCGGACGATTGGCGATGATCGGCTTTACCTCGGGCTCCACCGGCGAACCCGCGGCCAATCCCAAAACCTGGGGTTCGCTGAGGCTCACCAACGCCGCGAACATGCGGGCCTTGCACGATATGTCCGGCGCGCAGGCGATATCGATCGTCGCCACCGTGCCGCCGCAGCACATGTACGGCATGGAGATGTCGGTGCTGCTGCCCCTGCTGGGGCCGTTCGCCGTGCACCCTGGACGGCCGTTCTTCCCGCAGGACGTGGCGAACGCGTTGCGTGAAGTGGCACCACCACGCTTGCTGGTGACCACGCCCGTGCACCTGCGCGCGCTGCTGGAGGCAGGCGTTGAGCTACCGCCGCTGGCCGCAGTCGTTACCGCCACCGCACCCTTGCCGGTGGACATGGCGGCACTGGCCGAGGCGCGCTATGGCTGCGAAGTGCGCGAATTGTTCGGTTCCACCGAGACCTGCGTCATCGCCAGACGCCGCACGGCGACGGAGACCGCATGGCGGCTGTACGACGATGTGTGCCTGAATCCGCAAGCGCAAGGCACGCGTGTCGAGCGACCGGCGCTGCCCATGCCGGTGTGGCTCGCCGATCAGCTCGAATTGGTCGATGGCGGCCGCGGCTTCATGCTGCGCGGACGCCAGGCCGACCTGCTCGAGATCGCCGGCAAACGCGCGTCGTTGGGCGACCTGACGCGGCGGCTGCAGGCCGTACCCGGCGTGCACGATGGCGTAATCGTCCAGTCCGACGTCGGCGACGCGGGGATCCGGCGGCTGGCCGCGATCATCGTGGCCGATCCGGAGCTGAAGGATTCAGTGATCATCGAGGCCTTGCGGCAGGCCGCCGACCCGGTCTTCCTGCCGCGCCGCATCATTCGCCTCGATCGCTTGCCGCGCAACGAAACCGGCAAGTTGCCGAAGGCTGCGGTCGACGCACTGCTGGGCCGGCCCTGAGCCGCATTCAGATGCAGCGCGCGCCGAGGGCAACGATGCCGCGCGCCGTGGCAACCGTGACATCACCCTCACGCAAGCCTGCGCACACTCGATCGCGCCCCCGCTGCAGGGGAGCAGCGACACATCCATCAACCCGTTCGGAGAAAGCAATGAATTTCATCATCTGGCTCATCGTCGGCGGCATCATCGGTTGGCTGGCCAGCATCGTCATGAAACGCGATGCGCAGCAGGGCATCTTCCTGAACATCATCGTCGGCATCGTCGGTGCCTTCCTCGGCGGATTCCTCGGCAACATGCTGGGCATTGGCGGCGCCAACATCAACGACAGCGGCCTTTCGATCCCGAGCCTGCTGATTTCCTTCCTCGGCGCGGTCGTGCTCTTGCTGATCGTCAACCTCATCACCCGCGGACGCGCCCGCTGAGCCGCGCAACCCCGAGTGACCAAAGGGGCCCGGTTCGCCGGGCCTTTTCTTTTCCGCGCGATCCGCGCGCGCTGGGTCAGCCGGCGTCGCCCGGGATCGCGGACAGCTGCACCCAGGCGGGGGCGTGATCGCTCGGGCGTTCCCAGGTGCGCGGCTCGCGATCGATGCCGGCATCGACCACATGCGGCACCAGTGCGTCGGAAACCAGGTCGAGATCGATGCGCAGGCCGAGGTTGCGGCGGAAGGCCGCCTGCCGGTAATCCCACCAGCTGAAGACGCCGGCATCCGCGTGCTTGAGGCGGAAGGCATCGTGCAGGCCGAGTGACTTGAGCCGATCGAGCGCCTCGCGCTCCGCGCGCGAAGTCAGGATGTGTTCTTCATTCCATGTCGCCGGATCGTGCACGTCGCGATCATCCGGTGCGATGTTGAAATCGCCCATCACCACCATCTTCGGCCAGCGCTGCAAATCCGCCGCCAGCCAATCGTGCACGGCATCGAGCCAGCGCAGCTTGTAGGCGTATTTGTCGGTGCCGACATCCTGTCCGTTCACGACGTACAGGTTGACGATGCGCACGCCGTCCACCGTCGCCGCGATCACCCGGCGCTGCTCGTCGTCGAAACCGGGGATGCCGCGCTGCACGTCTTCCAGTTCCCCGCGCTTGCCGAGCAGCGCGACGCCGTTGTAGGTCTTCTGCCCGCTGAAGGCGATCTCGTATCCGGCCTCGCGCAGGGCCTCGAGCGGGAACTTCGCATCCTCCAGCTTGGTTTCCTGCAGGCCCACCACATCCGGCCCGAACGTCTCCAGCCATTGCAGCAGATGCGGCAGGCGCACGTTGAGCGAATTGACGTTCCAGCTGGCGATCTTCATTCCGTGAGTCTACGCAAGCCCGATGGCATCATGGGCGGATGAGCGACTTCGCCGATATCGTCGACCTGCGCAGCGACACCGTGACCCGCCCCACCGCGGCGATGCGTCAGGCGATGGCGCGCGCCGAAGTCGGCGACGACGTGTACGGCGAAGACCCGACCGTCAACGCCTTGCAGGCCCGCATGGCGGAGGGTCTGGGCTTCGAGGCCGCGTTGTGGTGCCCGTCCGGCACCCAGGCCAACCTCGTCGCGCTGCTGGCGCATTGCGCGCGCGGCGACGAATACCTGGTCGGGATGGAGGCGCATACCTACAAGTACGAAGGCGGCGGTGCGGCGGTGTTGGGCTCGATCCAGCCGCAGCCGATCCAGCAGGCCGGTGAGGGCACGATGGACCTCGCCGTCGTCGAACGCGCGATCAAGCCGGTCGATCCGCACTTCGCGCGCACGCGCCTGCTGTGCCTGGAGAACACCTGGATGGGCCGCGTCCTGCCGCCGGATTACCTGGCCGCCGCCCGCGCCTTGTGCGACCGCCGCGGCCTTGCGCTTCACCTGGATGGCGCACGCCTTTACAACGCGGCCATCGCCTCAGGCGCCGCGCCGCGCGAGATCGCCCGCCATTTCGACAGCGTGTCGGTCTGCCTGTCGAAAGGGTTGGGCGCGCCCGCGGGTTCCGTGCTGCTCGCCAGCCCCGAATTGATCGACGGCGCGCGACGCTGGCGCAAGGTCTGCGGAGGCGGATTGCGGCAGGCTGGCATCCTCGCCGCGGCCGGCCTGCATGCGCTCGATCACCACGTCACGCGCCTCGCGGACGACCACGCACGCGCCGCGCGTCTGGCCGAAGGTTTGCGCGAGGCCGCATCGATTCGCGTCGATGCCTGCCATACCAACATGGTCTTCATCGAGGTGCCGGCCGATCGCCTGCGGGCTCTCGCCGCGCATCTGGATGCCCATGGCATCCGCGCTTCCATCGGTTACCTGCCGCAGGTGCGGCTGGTGACGCATCTGGACATCGACGACGCCGGCATCGACCGCGCCATCCTCGCCTTCAACGCCTTCAAGTGAGCCGCATGGACAATATCCGCCCCTACCTCGACCAACGCCCACGCCTCGGCGAGCGCGTCTACATCGACGAGGCCGCGCGCGTCATCGGCGACGTCGTGCTGGGTGATGACGTTTCGGTATGGCCGTTCACGGTGATCCGGGGGGACGTCAACTTCGTGCGCATCGGCGACCGCACCAACGTGCAGGACGGCGCCGTGGTCCACGTCAGCCACGACGGCCCGCACGCCAGGCTGGGCGGCTTCGCCACCGTGATCGGCGCGGACTGCACCATCGGCCACAAGGCGATCGTGCATGCGTGCCGTATCGAGAATGCATGCCTGGTCGGTATGGGCTCGACCGTGCTGGATGGCGCGGTGATCCGGAAGCACGGTTTCCTTGGCGCGGGCGCGCTGCTGCCGCCGGGCAAGGTGATGGGCGAGGGCGAGATGTGGCTGGGCGCGCCGGCGAAATTCGCGCGCACGTTGTCGGATGCCGAGATCGAGGCGCTGTTCTATTCGGCCAACCACTACGTCAAGCTGAAGGACGAGTACCTGACCGGCAAGCGACGCGAGCCCTAGGGCGCGGTCGAGGTCTCCAGCGCGGCGAGGATCGACATTGCATCACTGCGGCTGCCGCCGCACATCGTCACGCAGGGCTTGAGCGAAGTGCAGAAACCGGGGCGCGAGGGATCGCCGAACAATCGGCATCGCATCGCATCGTCCAGGTTCACGCATGCGACGCCGGCGGGCTTGCCCTGCGGCATGCCCGGCAACGGCGTGTTGATAGAGGGCGCGATGCAGCAGGCGCCGCAACCGGCGCGGCACTCCATCACTGCGACCGGCTGCTGGCCAGGCGGATCTGCGCGTAGACCGGGTCGGTGGCGGGGTGGGTGCCGTGCCACAGGGCATAGGCCGCGGCGGCCTGCTCCACCAGCATGCCAAGGCCATCGTGGACCTGTCGGCAGCCGCGGCGGCGCGCCCAGGCCAGGAACGGCATGGCGGCGCGCCCGTAGTTGAGATCGATGCAGGCGCTGTCCTCGCTGACGATGCCGTCCGGCAATTCGGGCGTGTCTCCGGCATGTCCGGCCGATGTCGCCTGCACCACCAGGTCGAATTGGCCCATGCCCGCCAGTTCTTCCAGCGTGCAGGCGCGCGCGCGTTCCGGCTCCTGCAGCAGGTCGAGCAGATCGTAGGCATGGATGCGGGTGCGATTGGCGATGACCAACTGGTCGATGCCGGCATCCAGCAGCGACGGGGCGACGCCGTGGGCGGCTCCGCCGGCGCCGATCAGCAGCACGCGGCTGCCGTACAGGTCGATGTTGCGCCGTTCGCGCAGGTCGCGGAGCAGGCCGATGCCGTCGGTGCTGTCGCCATGCCAATGCCCGTCGCGCAGGGCCAGCGTGTTGACCACGCCGGCGCGACGCGCACGCCAGCTCAACGTGCGGCACAGGCGGGCGGCGGCGAACTTGTGCGGCACGGTGATGTTGGCCCCGATGCCGCCTTCGTCGACGAAGGCGGTGAGGGTGCCTTCCAGTCCCAGCGCCTCGGTATCGAGCGCGCGATAGTCGATCTCCTGGCCGGATTGCCGGGCGAAGGCCGCATGGATGCGTGGCGACAGCGAATGCCGAACCGGCCGTCCCAGCACGGCGTAACGGGGGGCTGACATGGACCGTCTTCCGGCAGGTCAGGCGCGGGCGCGCAGCCAGCGCGCGGCATCCAGCGCGAAATAGGTGAGGATGCCGTCGGCACCCGCGCGCTTGATGCAGGTGAGTGCCTCCAGCGCGGTGCCGCGCTCGTCCAGCCAGCCGTTCTGCGCCGCCGCCTTCAGCATCGCGTACTCGCCGCTGACCTGGTAGACGAAGGTCGGCACGCCGAACTCGTCCTTCACCCGGCGCACGATGTCGAGGTAGGGCAGGCCCGGCTTCACCATCACCATGTCGGCGCCCTCGCCGATGTCGAGGTCGACTTCGCGCAGCGCCTCGTCGCTGTTGGCCGGGTCCATCTGGTAGGTGTACTTGTCCGCCTTGCCCAGCGCCGTGGCCGAGCCCACCGCGTCGCGGAACGGGCCGTAGAACGCGCTGGCGTACTTGGCGCTGTAGGCAAGGATGCGGGTGTGGATGTAGCCATCGGCCTCGAGTTCGCCGCGGATCGCGCCGATGCGCCCGTCCATCATGTCGCTGGGCGCGACCACGTCCGCGCCGGCGCGGGCGTGGCTCATCGCTTGCATGACCAGCGCCTCGACGGTCTCGTCGTTAAGCACGTGGCCGCTGTCGTCCAGCAAGCCGTCCTGCCCGTGCGAGGTGTACGGATCCAGCGCGACATCGGTGATCACGCCCAGCTCGGGAAAACGCGATTTCAGCGCGCGCACCGCACGCTGGCACAGGCCGTCGTCGTCCCAGGCGGCCTCGGCAGTGAGCGACTTGGCCTCCGGCGCGGTGACCGGGAACAGCGCGATGGCGGGGATGCCCAGTTCCGACATTTCCTCGCCCACTTTCAGCAGCTCGTCGATCGACAGTCGCTCGATGCCCGGCATGGAGCCGATCGGCGCGCGGCCGTCGAGTTCATGCACGAAGACCGGATAGATCAGGTCGTCGGTGGTGAGGACGTTCTCGCGCATGAGGCGGCGCGAGAAGGCATCGCGGCGCATCCGCCGCAGGCGCGTGTAGGGATAGCTCATGCCGTCATTTTACGCCCGTGGCCGGGCAGCGTCCGACTCAGATGAAACCGCCGCCGATCCCCAGCCGGATCGCGCCCACGCCGATGGCGATCAGGTTGATCCACAGGCCGGCCTTGGCGCGCCCGCGGTTCTCCGGGCGGGTGAGCAGGATGCCGATCGCGGCGATGATCGCGCCGACGACGGCAAACGGAATCATGAACCAGTTGCCCCAGCCCAGGAACGGGATCAGCGACAGGACCATCCAAAGCAAGGCCATCACGCCCCAAATGATGCTGATCACGCCCATTCCGTCACTCCTGTCTCGATGCGCGCCACGTGCGCGGAAATAGTCTCAACCATGCACGCCGTCGATCTCGATGGCCAGCTCGCGTCTGCAGATCGCCGCATGCAGCAGTACCCGCGGCACCCGGTCGCCGAAGCGCGCCTTGAGGGCCTCGGCCACCAGCGGCAGATCGGCGGCATCGCGCACGTAGACCTTCAATCGCGTACCTGGCCCGAAATGCGACGGCAGCGCAGGTTGCCGCACGCGCGCCGCCTCCAGCAAGGCATCGAAATTTCGGAAGGTTTCCTCGATCTGCGCCTGCAATTCGCCATCATGCTGCGAGGCGTGGCCGACGACCGCGGCGGTGCCCGACAGCAGCATCGGCATCTGGTCCACGGTCGGCGGCAGCATCGCGCGGGCGAAGCTGGGCGATTGCGGCCCGTACTGGCGCGGGTAGCGGTAGGCGCTGACCTGGCGCGGGTTTTCGACCGGCTTGCCAGGCGCCTTTGCCGCCAGCCAGTACACCTGCAGCACACGCTCGTCGTCGCAGCGCCCGATCGCGGTCGCGGCGGGCAGCAGTTCGGTCTCGAACGTGCCCAACCCCTGCGCGCGGCCGACGCAGAACTGCCGGTAGCGTTCGGCATCGCCTTCGCCATGCGTGATCGCGTCGAGGTAGTTCCAGATCCGCAACAGGTGCGGGAAGCCGCGGCGGGTGACGAACGCGCTCATGTCGGCGTAGGCGCTGCGGGCCGCCGCCTCGATGCCGCCGTCGCCTTCCACCGTCTCGATGGCGCCGAAAAGCAGTTCGCCGTCGCTCGACCAGCGGATCGGGCCCTCGTGGCCGGCCTCGACGACGCCGTTGCCGCGCCAGACCTCGAGCGGCGCGTCGCCGAGGGGCGCGAGCGGCACGCGCAGGTAACGCGGATCATCGGCTCCGGGCGCGTCGGGGCCGAAGCCGAAAACCGCCAGCACGTCGGGTTGCGCGAGCCGGTCGGCCAGGTTGGCGGAGTCCACGTAGTCCACCTGCAAGTGCGGCGTGCGTGGATCGTCGAGCATTGCGTGTTGCGTCATCCCTGCACTGTCTCCTCGCGCATTTCGACTGCCACCTGGCGGCGCCGGTGGCGCCATGAGCGCCATGCCGAGGGTGCCATGCGCAGCGCCTTCATCGCGTAGACGGCCCTGAACAGGCGCAGCCGGCGCACGACCGGGCGCGCGTCGAACACGTCGCCGGCCAGCATCGAAACCACCGCACGTTCCATGCCCAGCAGATCGCGCGGCTGGGCGAACAATGCCCGCATCGCCGGGGAGGTGAACCGGTAGATGAACCATTTGAACTCGTCGAGGCCGGCATCAAGGCTGCGCTGCAGCTTGCGTTGCAGGACGGCCTCGCGGGCGGGCGAGCGCAGCACCGCATCGACCATGTCGGCGGATTTCTCCGCGCCGTGCATCGCCAGGAACACGCCGGACGAGAACATCGGGTCGACGAAGGCATACGCATCGCCCACCAGCGACCAGTGGCGCCCGTGCATGCGCGTGCACTGGTAGGCGTAGTTGCCGGTGACGTGGATCGGCGCGATGCGCTCGGCGCCCTGCATCCGCGCGGCCATTTCCGGCACGCCGGCGATGGTCTGCGTCAGGAAGGATTCGATGTCGCCGCGCCGGGTCTTGAGGTAATCGGGGAAGCACACCGCGCCGACGCTGGTGCTGCCGTCGCGCAGCGGGATCATCCATGCCCAGCCGTGCGCGTGCCGGTAGATGCTGACGTTGCCGGCATGCCGGCCCTCGCGGTGGACTGCGCCGCGATAGTGGCTGAACACCGCCGCCGAGGCATGGCGCGGGTTCTTGCGCTTGATCTTGAGCTTGCCGCCGAGAAAGGCGTCGCGCCCGCTGGCGTCGAGCAGGTAGCGCGGCCGCCAGGCGCGATCGCCGGCATGCACCGTGACCCGGCCGTCGTCGGCGAAATCGACGCGATCCACGCCGGTCCCGTCGCGTGCGTCCACGCCGCACTCGCGCGCATGCTCGAACAGCACGTGGTCGAACTCCTCGCGTTTCACCTGAAAGGCGAATTTCGGCGATTCGCGCAGGGTCTTGCCGAAATCGAACACGTTGAAGCTGCCGTCGTCGGCGGGGAAGTCGGCGCCCAGCTTGAGCAGGCCGACTTCGCGCACTTTCTCCATCACGCCCATGCGCTCGAGGATCGGCATGTTCAGCGGCAACAGCGATTCACCGATGTGGAAGCGCGGATGCACTGCCTTCTCCAGCATCACCACGCGCCAGCCGCGTCGTGCCAGCAAAGTCGCTGCGCAGCTGCCCGCCGGGCCGCCGCCGACGACCAGCACGTCGCAGGCTTCGGGAGTATCGCCGTTGTGTTCAGGATGTCGCATCGACTCGAGACCTCTTCCCGCGGCGTCCTGCGTGCGGGGACTGGCGCGGATGATAACGTGCGCTTAACCTTTCCGCTGCGAGGCAGCTTGCGCCTGCGCCACTGAATCCGAAGGGAAGCCATCGATGCCGAACCAAACCGAAGCCGAACGCGAACTGGCCCAGATCCTGGTCGAGAGCCTCAACCTGGACGACGTCGCGCCGGACTCGATCGACCCGGAAGCCCCGCTGTTCAACACCGGGCTTGGGCTGGACTCGATCGACGCGCTCGAGTTGGCGCTGGCCATCTCGAAAAAGTACGGCTTCCAGCTGCGGTCCGACAACGAAGACAACCGCCGCATCTTTGCCTCGCTGCGCGCGCTCTCGGAGCACATCCAGCAACACCGTACCGCCTGACTGCCGTGGCGGCACGCCCCGTTCCGGCCCCTCCCGCCTGGTGGGGTGGGGTGCGTCCGGCGCTGGCGCTGGCCTATCTTGGCCTGTCCCACCTCGCAACCGAGCGCGACAGCGACGGGTTGGCTGCGCTTGCGGTCGGCGTGATCGTCGTGCTGCTGCTCGCGGAGCGGCTGTGGTGTCGTCGCCCCTGGGCCTGGATGGCGCTCGCCGTTGCCGCAGGGGCGTTGTGGATACTGAAGGATTCAGGTCATATCCGCATCGCCCTGCTGCTGATGCCGGTGATCTTCCTCTTGTGGCTGGCCTGGCTGTTCGGGCGGACGCTCAGGCCAGGGTATGTCCCGGTGATCGGCAAGATCGTGCATGCGCTCGAAGGCATCGATGCGCGCGGCCTGACGCCCGAACTGGATCGCTACACGCGCGGCCTGACCGCGCTGTGGACCGGCGTGTTTGTCGTGATGGCGGCGATCAACCTCGCCCTCGCGTCGCTGGCGACGCCGGGCGGCCTGTTGGCCCGCGCCGGCATCGTGCCGCCCTGGCCGATCAGCGACAGCCAATGGTCGTGGTTCGCCAACTGGCTCAACTATGGGCTGGTCGGTGCCGTATTCGCCATCGAGTTCGCCTACCGCAAGCGCCGTTTCCCCGGCCGCTACAAGAACGCGGCCGATTTCGCCCGCCGGATGGCTTCGCTCGGCCCGGCCTTCTGGCGCAACCTGTTCAAATGAGCGACGTATCCTTGCCGGCATGAGCGCTCTCGCCTCGATCCACGTGCCGTTGTGCATCATGCCCACGCACCCTGGCCTGTCCGGCCATTTTCCCGGGCAGCCCGTGGTACCGGGCGTGGTGATCCTGGATGCGGTGCAGCAGGCGATCGAGGCCGAGGCCGGTGCGTTGCCGCCGTTGCGGCTGCCGCAGGTGAAGTTCGCGCAGCCGTTGCTGCCGGGCGAGGCCGCGCAGATCCTGCTCGAATCGCCGGTGCCGGGTCGCTGGCGCTTCCGCGTGCTGCGCGGCGAGGCCTTGCTGGCCAGTGGCGAGATGGCAGCGGGATGAGCGCCCCGACCAGCGACTGGAAGACGCGCCCTGAGGGCGGCGGGCTGTTCGCATTGTGGCTGATCCGAACCATCGCCAAGCGTCTCGGACGGCGCGTGGCGCGGCCGCTGCTGTGGCCGATCACCGCCTACTTCCTCGTCAAGCGCGGTCCCGAGCGCCGCGCGTCGCGCGCCTACCTCACCCGCGTGCTGGGCCGCCCGACCACGTGGCTCGACGGCGCCAGGCACGTGCACACGTTCGCATCGACCATCCTCGACCGGGTGTTCCTGCTCGGCGGCGACCTCGACCGTTTCGATGTCACCATCAATGGCGTCGAGGAAGTGCACACGCTGCTGGATCGGGGCCGTGGGGTGCTGTTGTTCGGCTCCCACCTGGGCAGTTTCGACGTGCTGCGCGTGCTGGCCACCCGCCGCCCCGACTACGTGATCCGCGTGGTGCTGGACAAGGCCCAGAGCCCGGCGCTGATGAAGTTGCTGGACGCGCTCAACCCGGCGATCGCCGCCAACGTGATCGATGCCGCGCAGGACGGGCCGAGCGTGGTGATGACGATGAAACAGGCGCTCGACGAGGGCGCGCTGGTCGCGATGCTGGTGGATCGCGCCCGCCCGGACGAGCCGGCGCTGCCCGCGGCCTTCCTTGGCGGCAACGCCCGTTTCCCGACCACGCCCTGGCTGATCGCCGCGGCGCTCAAGGTGCCGGTGGTGCTGGGCTTCGGCCTGTACCGTGGCGCCAACCGCTACGACCTGTGTTTCGAGGCGTTCGAGCCGGGTGCGCTGGAGGTGCCGCGCGCCGCGCGCGCGCAGGCGCTCGTCCTGCTCATCCGCCGTTACGCATCGCGTCTGGAGACTATGACCCGTGATGCCCCGTACAACTGGTTCAACTTCTATGACTTCTGGGCCGACGACACGCTGCCGCGAGACGATGCGCTGGATGATGCTGCCGTTCAGCGCCGCACTGCTGTGCGCCGCGACGGCTCCGGCCCGGGCGGACGATCCGCCGGCGGTCGATAGTGGCTGGATCCTGTCGAAGCTTTCGCAGCCGGCGCCGATGCGCACCAGCTTCGTGGAGGTGCGCAGCTCGCGCCTGTTGAAGAATCCCTTGCGCCTGTACGGCGAGTATCGCCGCCCCGACACCGACACGCTGGTGCGCGAAGTGCGCGCGCCGTACGCGGAAACCACCACGATCCGCGGCGACCAGGCCACCATCGCGCGCGCCGGCAAGTCGCCGCGCACCTTCCCGATGTCGCGGGCGCCGCAACTGGCCGGCATGCAGGCCAGTTTCGGCGCGCTCCTGAGCGGCGACCAGCGCGCCATCGCCCGGGACTTCAGCCTGTCCACCTCCGGCACGCGCGGGCAGTGGCGCATGCAGATGGTCCCGAAGCAGGCCGGGCTCAAGCAGTACGTGCGCGACATCACCCTGTACGGGCGCGGCAGCGAACTGCGCTGCATCGAAACCCGTGCCAGCCGCGGCGAAGAAGTGCAGCGCACCTTGATGGCCGGCGCCGCCCGCAGCGTCTCGGCCGACACGCCGGCCCAGATGCTGGCCACGCTTTGCCAGCAGGGCGGCTGATCGCGCACACCGCAGGCACTACCATGGCCGCTTTCCGCCGCCCGGCCTGATCGGATGAAGCCGCTGCCTGCCAAGACCCGCCTGTTCCTCTCGCTGCTGTGGCTGGGCCTGCTGGCCGCCGCCGGGTTCTGGCTGTCCTCGCGGCTGTCGATGAGCGGCGACCTGCGCAAGTTCATGCCGGCGCCGCAAACCGCGGACCAGCGCCTGCTGATGGACGAGCTGGGGGAAGGGCCGGGCTCGCGGCTGTTGCTGCTGTCGATCTCCGGCGCGGATCCGGCCGCGCTCGCCGCGCAATCGCGCGCGCTGGCGTCGGCGCTGAAGGCCGATGCGCGATTCCTGCTGGTGTCCAACGGGGAAACCGCCGGCCTCGAAGCCATTCCCGAACGCCTGCGCCCGTATCGCTACCTGCTGACGACAAGCTTCGATGCGCATCCGCTGGACCGCGCGATGTTGTCCGGCGAACTGCAATCGCGCATCGAGGATCTCGGCTCGCCCGCCGCCGGTTTGCTCGAGCCGCTGATCCCCGCCGATCCCACGCTCGAAACGCTGAAGCTGGCGGAAGGCTGGCAGCCGGCCAACGGCCCGCAGCGCCTGCACGATGTCTGGTTCGACCGTGCGGGCACATCGACATTGCTGATCGCCGAAACCCGTGCCGCCGGTTTCGATCCGACCGGCCAGGAAACCGCGATCAACGCCGTGCGCGCGGCATTCGAGCAGACGCGCGCCGCGGCAACGACACGATTGGAAATGAGCGGCCCCGGTGCGATCTCGGTGGAGATCGGCGGGCGCACCGCGCGCGAAGCGAGCCTGATCGGCTCGGTCGATACCCTCGGCCTGATCCTGCTGCTGCTCGTGGCCTACCGCAGTTGGCGGACGCCGATCCTCGGCGTGCTGCCGCTCGCCAGCGCGGGCCTGGCCGGGCTGGCGGCCGTCGCCCTGCTGTTCGATGGCGTGCACGGCATCACCATCGCCTTCGGCTTCACCCTCATCGGCGTGGTGCAGGATTATCCGATCCACCTGTTCTCGCACCAGCGCCCCGGCATCACGCCGTGGCAGAACGCGCGCAGCATCTGGCCGACGCTCGCCACCGGCGTGGCGTCCACCTGCATCGCCTATTTCACCTTCCTTGCCTCCGGCGTGGATGGCCTGGAGCAGCTGGCCGTGTTCACCATCGCCGCGCTGGTGGCCGCCGCGCTCGCCACGCGGTTCCTGCTGCCGGCGCTCATCGACCCCGATCCGCGCGACCCGGCCGACTCACCGCTGATGGCGCGGCTGTGGCGCGGCATCGAGCGCCTGCCGCGTCCGCGCGCTTGGGTGCTGATTGCGCTCGCCGTCGCGTCGCTGGCGGCGATGCAACTGTCGGCCTCGCCGTTCTGGCAGAACGACCTGTCCAGGCTCACGCCCGTGCCCGCGGACGCGATGGCGCGCGACATGCGTCTGCGCGATGAGCTGGGTGCGCCCGACGTGCGCTACCTGCTCGCCGTGCGCGGCCGCGATGCCGAGGCCGTGCTGCAGGCGAGCGAAGCCCTGCGCCCCAGGCTTGATGCGATGCGCGAGTCCGGCGTGATCGACGGGTACGACATGGCCGCGCGCTACCTGCCTTCCGCGCGCACCCAGCGGGTGCGCCAGGCCGCGCTGCCGGATGCCGCATCGCTGCAGGCGGAACTCGACGCCGCGTTGACCGGCACCGATTTCGTGCCCGACGTGTTCGCGGATTTCGTGCGCGATGTCGCCACCGCGCGCGCCGCGCCGCCGTTGACCGTGCGCGACCTGGCCGGCACGCCGCTGGCCACCACGCTCTCCGGTTTGCTGCGCGAAACCGGCGACGGCGCGACTGCGCTCGTGTCGGTGGCCGGCATCCGGGACGATGCCGCGTTCTTGGCCGCCGCCAACGCCGTCGGCCTGCATCCGGTCGACATGAAGGCTGCATCCGAATCGCTGGTCGCGCAATATCGCCAACGCGTGCTGTGGTCGCTGGCGCTGGCGGCCCTGCTGCTGGCGGCGACGGTGTGGTTCTCGCTGCGCGATCCGCGCCGCACCCTGCGCGTGCTGCTGCCGATGGCGCTGACCACGCTGGTGATCCTCGGCGTGTTGCGGGCCTTCGGCGTGGAGTTGACGCTGTTCCACCTGGTCGCGTTGATCCTGGCCGCCGGCCTGGGGCTGGACTACGCGCTGTTCTTCGACCACGCCGGTGACGGCATGCGCGACCAGTTGCGCACCCTGCATGCGCTGATCGTGTGCAGCCTGATGACGCTGCTGGTGTTCGCGCTCCTGGCGCTGTCCACCATCCCGGTGCTGCGCGCGATCGGCGTCACGGTCACGCTCGGCGTCGTGTCCAACTTCGTGCTGGGCCTGCTCATCGCGCGGCAACCCGCCACGCGCGAGGAAAGCGCGCATGCTTGATCCGCAGGCATTGGCCGCCATCGACATCGCCACCCTCGTCCCGCACCAGGGCGCGATGTGCCTGTGGCAACGCGTGCTGGCCGCCGATGCGGATTCGGTGAGGGTGGCGACGGCCACGCATCGTGATGCCGGAAACCCGCTGTGCAGCGATGGCCGCCTGCGCGCGATCCACCTGTGCGAGTACGGGGCGCAGGCGATGGCGGTGCACGGCGGCTTGCTAGCGCGCGTCACGGGCACGCGCGTGCGCAAGGGCTTTCTGGTCGCCTTGCGCGGCGTGGTGCTGCATGTCGCGCGCATCGACGACCTGCCGGGGGAGCTGATCGGCCACGCCACGCTCCTCATGCAGTCGGTGGACAGCCAGCAATACGCTTTCCATGTCGAGCACGACGGCGTGCTGATCGCCGAGGGCCGCGCGGCGGTGGTGCTGCAGGGCTGATCGCCGCGTTACAGTGCCGCTTTCACCCACGGAACAACGCATGGACGCCACCCAATCCCGCAAGCGCGCCCTGGTGACGGGCGGCAGCGGCGACATCGGCGGTGCGATCTGCCGGGCCCTTGCCGAGGCCGGGCACCATGTCATCGTGCATGCGAACCGAAACCTGGCGCGGGCCGAAGCGGTGGCGGCGGCAATCGTCGCGGCCGGCGGCAGCGCCGAAGCCATCGCCTTCGACGTGAGCGATGCGGAAGCCGCGCGCATGGCGATGGAATCCCTGCTGGAGGGCGGCCCCGTGCAGATCGTGGTCAACAACGCCGGTATCCACGACGACGCGCCGATGGCGGGCATGAGCACAGCCCAGTGGCGAAGCGTCATCGACGTCTCGCTGCACGGCTTCTTCCACGTCACCCAGCCACTGCTGCTACCGATGGCGCGCACGCGCTGGGGCCGCATCGTCAGCCTTTCCAGCGTCGCGGCGGTGCTCGGCAATCGCGGGCAGGCGAATTACGCCGCCGCCAAGGCCGCGTTGCACGGCGCGAGCAAATCGCTGGCGCGCGAGATGGGCAGCAGGGGCATCACCGTCAACGTGATCGCGCCGGGCGTGATCGCCGGCAGCATGACGCAGGATGTCTTCGCGCCCGAGCAGCTCAGGGCGATGGTGCCGGCCGGCCGTGCCGGGTCAGCGCACGAGGTGGCCTCGCTGGCGGCCTTTCTCTGCAGCGAGGGCGCCGGTTACATCAACGGACAGGTCATCGGCATCGATGGCGGGATGAGTTGACCCGTCGCCGCATGGCGGCGGCACGTATGGTTCCACGGGCGCTTGCCGGGACGTTTACTTCACGGAGAAGTCGTAGGCCATCGCCGCCATGCCGGGCTGGGCGAACCAGGCCCAGAAACCCATGCCCGATGGGAGCTCCGGGGCGATCAGGAAGGCGTATTGTTCGCCCGGCTTGAGCGTTTCGCCCGGCTTGATCCGATATAGCCCGCCGCCCGCATCCTGATGGTCGATCTTGATCTCGCGGTCGGACGAGTTGCCGTCGAACACGACGTAGCGGCCGTTCTTGCCGTTGTCCGCCAGGTGGACCAGGCGCACCTTGAGCGGGTCCATACTGGTCAGGAATTCCGGCGAAGAGGAGGATGCGACGGCCGCCTTGGCGCCCTGGATCGTCATGAAGGTTTCGGCGTTCGCGAACGCACCATAGACGGGAATCCAGCGCTTGCGCTGGGATATTTCCGCGGTGACGCGGACCGGGGTGATGGCGGTCTCGACGCCGCCTTCCTGCTTGAGGACGAACACTTGCCGCCCGCCCTGGGCACCGGCCGCGGTGCCTGCGCCGGGGGCGCCTGCGCGGATCATGGCCTGGATCACCTCGGAAGGCACGCCGGCCGATTGCAGGCGGGCCAAGGCCGAGGGCGAGGTGTCGAAGTTGCTGCGCGAGGATTCGATCTTGGTCCGGATCGTTGCCGGGCCCAGGCCCAGCTTCACCATCTGCACGACCTGGTCGTTCGCCAGCAGTTCCTATGCGGCCGCGCCCATGGCGGCCTGCAGCCCGATGGCAAGCACAACGGCCCTGCAAGCAATCCTTCCGCGCTGATGCATCCCGCTTCTCCTTGCCGTGGTGGATGCTGGATCAAGCCGTGGATTCGGCCTTTTCTTACTGCTCGATTTCAGCGTACCAGATCGGCGGAAGCAAGGATTCGCCCTGATCCATGCCCTCCAAGAGCGCTGCCAGATCGTCTTTGCGCATGTCCGGATGTTCATCGCAGGCATGGTCGTGGAGCTCGCGCGCCAGGCGTTCCATTCGCGTCACGTTGGCGGCCACTCGCCCGGCGAACGCGTCGTCGTCGATGTCGTCATGGAGCGCGCGGTTCATCTCGTGGAACCAGTCGATGACGTATTGGTCGAGCAGGCGGTCGTCCTCGCGGATGCCGTGATCCCCGGCCTGCGCCCATGCGCGCAGGAACGGCTGCATGGCGGCGTTGAGCGTGCGCGCGCGTTCGAGCTGCGGGCGCAGCCGCCCCAGCATCGGCAGCGAGGTGATGCGCCCGGAGATGTACAGCGGCGCCAGCAGCGACCAGTAATACGTGTAGTCCCAGATCACCTTCAGCGGCATCACCCGCGCGTTGCCGAACAGCGCGTATTGGTCCTGGTAGAGCAGCATCGTGTTGTCATAGAAGGACTGCAGCAATTGCTGGTACACCGCCGCGTGCCCGGCGACCGCATGGCCGGCGCGATCCTTGGCGATGAGGTCGGCAATGAAAGTGTTGGAGATGGCGATGAAATCGCTGCCCGGCGAGTAGAACGGATCGGCGAACAGGCCGGCCTCGCCGGTGATCGCCCAGCGTTCGCCGGAATACAGCTCGGCGCAGCCATGCGAGAAGTGACGCATGAACATGAAGTCGAGCAGCTTGTGTCCGGGTTCGTCGAGCGTCGCCGCCAGCTGTGGCTGGTGCGTACGCAACCACGCCATCGCATTGTCGTGGCTGTTGATGGACGAAAGCGGGTGCATCGCCTCGTCGGCGACGATCCCGATCGAATGCGCATTCGACGAGAGCGGGATCAGCCAGACCCAGTAGCCGGGCCCGCACAGGTGGTTGGTGGAGCGCCAGCGGTCGGGAGGGTCGCAGCGCGCGAGCCAGTCCGGATCCTCGGACCATTGTTTGGGCTGCACGAAACCCTCGACGCGCCACCATGCCGAGTTGACCTCGTGCGCGTTGGCCTTCGCCAACCCCAGCTTGCGCTTGAGCAGGCCGGCGCGGCCCGAGGCATCGACCAGCCAGCGCGATGTCACTTCGCTTTGCGCATCGCCTTGCGCGCAACGCACGCGATGCGGCGCGTCGTCTTCGCCCAGTTCGATGCCGCGCACGGTGCCGCCATCGATGAACTCGATGCCGCGCGCGCGCGCAAGTTCGCCGAGGTGGTTCTCGAAGCGGCCGCGGTCGATCTGCCACGATGGCGTCGGCAGCAGGCGGCTGACGCCCAGCTCCGTGCATCGGTCGATCTTGTCGCTGCGGTCGGAAAAGAAGAAGCGGAAGCCGAACTTGCGAATGTGCGCCTGGTCGAGATGATCGCGCAGGCCCAGCTCGTTGGCGAAGTAGTGCGCGCCGATCTCGACGGTGGATTCGCCCACCTTGAACGCGGCTTCCGGTACCGGGTGCGCGCGCCGCTCGATGACGCGGATCGAAAGCGACGGGTCCTGTTGCCGCAGCTGCAACGCGAGCGTCAGCCCCGCCAGGCCACCGCCGAGGATGACGACATCGACATGGGCCACGTCAGCCGGCCTGCCGCAGGCCGGCGGCGACATCGTCCAGCGTGCCGTCAGCGTCGTCGATCACCGGTGGATTCGCGCGGATGCTGCGGTACATCGCGGGTATGCCGCCGCGCTTCAGGCACTGCCAGACGATATGCGAGGTGATGAGGCTGAAATCGCGCAGCGGCTTGAAATGGCTGGGACGGAAGGCGGTCGTATCGTGGATCTCGTTGTAGCGTGCCTCGATCGGGATCGACACGCAGCGCACGCCAAGCTGTTGCGCGGCGGACATGAGGATCTGCGCCTCGTAGACAAAGTCCTCGCCCGGCACGTCGCCGAGCGCCATCACGTTGGCCGGGTAGAAGCGTTGCCCGCTCTGGCTGTCCGCGATCTGGTAGCCGGTGCCCCAGGCCACGCCCCAGTCGCCGAATTCGTTGGCGAGGCGGCGGTAGGTCGGCTGCTGCGAGCGCTTGCGCAGGCGCGCGCCGATCACGATCCAGCCGGGCCGGCGATTGGCCGCCGCCAGCAGCCGCGGGATGTCCTCGGCGCTGTGCTGGCCGTCGCCGTCCATGCTGATCGCGGCGGCCACGCCCTGGCGCAGCGCCTCGGCGAAGCCATCGCGCAGCGAGGCGCCCTTGCCCTGGCGCGTTTCGTGGCGGAGCAGGGTGATCGCCAGGTCGCCGACCGCCTCGCCGGTGCCGTCGTCGGAGCCGTCGTCGATGACGATCACCCGGTCGGCATGCCGCAGCGCACCCTCCACCACTTCGCGGATGCGCAAGCGTTCGTTGAGCGCGGGGATGATGACGGCGATGTTGTGGCGGTCGTAGGTCACGTGGGCATCCTGCGGTCAGGCCGGACCGATGTCGAGGCGCAGCACCCGGCCCGCGCCGGCGTCCAGAGCGAGCGAGACGGCTTCCTCGCGCGCGAGCACATCGAACAGCGGCAGCATCGGATGCATGGCGTTGCCGGCTTCGCGCGCGCCGAGCGGGCCATCGGCGGGCGTGGTTGTCCCTGTGTCCAGTCGCGCCCCGATGCGGCGGCCGGGACCCTCGCCGCGGGCGAGGACGAGCGCGCCGCCCAGCGTGCCGACGGTGTTCGAGACCGCTGCCAGCGGCCCGCTGGCGCCGGTGTCATAGGCGACCAGCAGCGCGGCTTCATCGTCGGTGGCCAGTTGCGCCAGCGTCTCCAGCAGGCCCTGCGCGAAGGTGGCGTCGTAGGCGGAGAGCGCAGTGGTCGGGCGCATGCAGCCCGTGCCGATGGTCCAGTAGCCCGCCGCCGCGTTGTGCACCGAGTTGTGGAAACGGGTCGGCGAAATCGAAGCCGGATCGGGGCCGGCCAGGGTCGCGCCCATGTAGTCGGTGATGCCGAGGTCGCCGTGGGTGGAGGCGAACACCGAAGGCAGCAAGGCGGGATCGCGCCCGGCCGCCCGGCAGGCCGCCGAGGCGACATCCAGCGCGACCGCAACCGATTCCGGCGCGCGGCGGCGCTCGTTCGGCGCGAGCAACTGCGGCGACGGACGTGCGGGCGCTTCGGCCGGCAGCGCACCCGTGCGCGCGTAGGTGCCGGCATCGGCCCACGATGGCAGGCCCTTCGACCACCAGCCGATGCCTTCGATGCGCGCGGCAAGGGCGCTCACGGGACCCGCCCGAACAGCAGCGAACAATTGTTGCCGCCGAAGCCAAAGGAATTGTTCATCGCGTAACGGATGGGTTTTTCCTGTGCGGCGAAACGGATCTGCGGCCCGCACGCGGGATCGGGCCGGTCGCTGTTGAGCGTGCCGGGCAGGAAGCCGTGTTCGAGCGCCAGCAGCGCGATGACCGATTCCACGATGCCGGCCGCGCCGAGCGTATGCCCCGTCCAGCCCTTGGTGGAGCTGGCGTGGAGGCCGGCCGGGAACAAGGCGTCCACCGCCTTGGCCTCGACGCTGTCGTTGGCCGGCGTCGAGGTGCCGTGCAGGTTGAGGTAGCCGACATCGGCGGCTGCCAGGTCGGCGCGGGCCAGCGCATCGCGCATCGCCAGCTGCGCGCCCAGCCCGTCCGGATGCGGCGCCGACATGTGGTGGGCGTCGCTTGATTCGCCGTAGCCGCGCAATTGCAGCGCGGTGTCGCCCGCATCCGCCGCGCGCTCGAGCAGGGCGAAGCCGCCGGCCTCGCCCAGCGACAGGCCGTCGCGTCGCGCATCGAAGGGCATGCACGGCTCGGCCGAGACCAGCCCGAGCGCGTTGAAACCGTACAGCACGCTGCCGCACAGAGTATCGACGCCGCCGACCAGCGCGGCATCGACGATATCGGCCTCGATCAGGCGCGCCGCCTGCGCGAACACCTTGGCGCTGGAGGAGCAGGCCGTCGCGACGGTGACGACCGGTCCCTGCAGCCCGGTCGCGGCCTGCAGGAAATTGCCCAGCGAATGCGGCGTGTGGATCTTCGGGCGACGCATGTCCGGGGGGAACTGGCCGTCAGCGTCCACGCGCGCATAGGCCGCCTCGGTTTCGCCGATGCTGGACGTGGAGGTGCCGACGACGATCGCGATGCGGCCGGCGCCGTGCCGGTCGCGCAGCGCGGCCAGCGCTGCCGGCATGCCGTCCTGGCCAAGCGCCAGCCAGGCCAGCCGGTTGTTGCGGCATTCCCATTCGGACAGGGCGTCCGGCAGGGGCGCGTCCTCTAACCCGTCGACCCGGCCGATCCAGGTCGGCAGGGGCGCGCCGTTGCTCGATGGCCCGAAATCGTTCGGGCGCAGGCCGCCGCGGCCCGAGCGCAGGGCCGCCAGGTGTGCGTCGCGGCCGCGACCGAGCGCGGAGGTGGCGGTGTAGCGGGTCACGGCGATCGGCGCCATCGCGGCCGCGGGCGCTGTAGTGGGTGGAGTCACTGAAATGCCGGGGATGACGACGAGCCCGGAGTATAACGACCCCGATCGCGGGCCACGGCGCCCGCGCAGCGCGAGAGGATTACCATTCAGCGTGATGACCAGCCGTACCGCCCATCGCACTTCGCTGTTGATCGATCGCGACGTGATCCACGTCGGCGTCGTCGCGGTATCCGCCTGCGTCTTGAGCGCCGGCCTGGTGTACGCCGGCTACTTCATCCATGCCTTCCGGGTGGCGCGCAACACGCCCTGCGAGCCGCGCAACGGACGCTGCCTGCTGCTGTTCGGCAAGCACGCGCCGGGTGGCCGCATCGATGCCGATTTCGATGCCCGCATCCGCCGCGCGGGCGCGCTCTGGCGCAGCCATGCGCCCGAGCGGATGGTCCTCTTGGGCGGTGGCCCGGCCGGTCAGCCGGCCGAGGCCGAGGTGGCACGGGCGGCGCTGATCGCCCAGGCTGCCGTGGACGAGCGCGTGCTGCACCTGGAGCGCGAATCCCGCGACACCCTGCAGAACCTGCGCAACGCCCGCGCGCTCCTGCACGAGGCCGCGCACCAGGGGCCGGTGACGTTGCTGACCAGCCGTTATCACCTGGCCCGCTGCCGGCAGTTCGCCCGCCAGCTCGGGATCGAGGCGGAGCTGTGCGCCGCCGAGCCGCGCCTGGCGCTGACGCCACGCAACCTGTGGCGGCTGGCCGGGGAGGCGGGCTATCTCTGCCTGCTCGACATCGGCACGCGCTGGGCCCGGCTGATCCGCTCCCGGCGCATACTCGAACGCGTGACCTGAGGCAGGAGGCACCGGCCTGCCGGGCGCGGTAGCATCGGGGCTTTCCCGCGGCCGACACTGGATGCCCCGATGCCCAACCCCGCTCGCCTGCCCGCTGCCGCCCTCGCGCTCAGCCTCGCCCTCGTCGCTCCGATGAGCGGCGCCCAGACGCCGCCTGCGCCCAGGCAAGTCACCGCCCAGGACTACGCGCGCGCCGAATCGATGCTGGCGCACAAGCTGATGCCGCTGGTCGATGGCGCCGCGCAATCGCCCAGCTGGCAGGAAGGCGACCGCATCCTGTGGGTGGAGTCCCGTGGCGGCAAGTCTCGCCTGATGGGTTTCGATGCCGCCAAGGGACAGCCGATGGACCTCGGCGATGCGGCGGCCTTGGCGCGCGGGCTGGCGACGGCCAGCGGCAAGCCGGTGGATGCCGGCACCTTCGCCGCGCGGTTGCGCAACCTACGGCTGTCCGCCGACGGCCTGCGCTTCGCGTTCGGCATGGACGATTTCGACTGCAAGCGCGACGGTGCCTGCAGCAAGCAGGTCAAGGCGGCGCAGAAGGATGGCGACGGCCCGGCGGTGAAGTCCCCCGACGGCAAGCGCGAAGCCTTCATCCGCGACTGGAACCTGTGGCTGCGCGATGTCGCCAACGGCAAGGAAACGCAGCTCACCACCGACGGCGCCACCGATTACGGCTACGCCACCGACAACGCCGGCTGGAAACACACCGACAACGCCATCCTGGTCTGGTCGCCGGGCTCGGACAAGATCGCCACCTTCCGGCAGGACCAGCGCAAGACCAGCACCATGACGCTGGTGGCGACCAACGTCGGTGCACCGAAGGTCGAGCAATGGAAATACCCGTTCGTCGGCGATGAAAACGTCACCATGATCGAGCGCGTCGTCATCGACCTGTCCGGCAAGGCGCCGAAGGTCGTAGGCCTGAAGATGCCGCCGGACCAGCACCGCTCCACCTGCGCGGACGACATCGCATGCAGCGAAGGCTGGGAAGACGTGCAGTGGGCGAAGGACGGCAGGACGCTCGCTTTCGTCAGCACGGACCGCGGCCACAAGTCCGCCACGCTGCGCGTGGCCGATGCCGCGACCGGCGTGGTGCGCGACGTGTATGAAGAAACCGTCGCCACCCAGTACCAGAGCGCGCCGGCGCTGGATTCGGTCATGTGGCGTTACCTGCCCGAGAGCAACGAGTTCATCTGGTTCAGCCAGAAGTCCGACTGGGGCCATCTGTACCTGCACGATCTGGCCACCGGCAAGCTCAAGCGCCAAATCACCCGCGGCGACTGGAACGCCAGCAATATCCTCCGGCTCGATCCGGCATCGCGCACCGTGTGGTTCACCGGCGTCGGCCGCGAGGACGGGCGCGACCCGTATTTCTCGCACCTGTACAAGGCCGGGCTGGATGGCGGCGACGTGCAGTTGCTGACGCCCGAGGACGCCGACCACAAGGTCCAGGTGTCGGAGGATGGCCGCTTCTTCGTCGACACCTATTCCACCACCGGCACAGCGCCGGTCACGGTGCTGCGCAACCTCGACAGCGGCGCCGAAGTGAAGGAGATCGCCCGCGCGGACATTTCCCGGCTGAAGGCCGCGGGCTGGCGCGCCCCTGAGAAGTTCACGGTCAAGGGCCGCGACGGCAAGACCGATGTCTACGGGATCCTGTGGAAGCCGTCCAACTTCGATGCGAAGAAGAAATACCCGGTCGTCGACTACATCTACCCGGGCCCGCAGGTCGGATCGATCCGCAGCCGCAGCTTCCTGCCGGCGCACGGCGACAACCAGGCGCTGGCCGAGCTCGGCTTCATCGTGGTGGCGATCGACGGCATGGGCACGCCCATGCGCAGCAAGACGTTCCAGGACGCCTACTACGGCGACATGATCGACAACACGCTGCCTGACCAGGTGGCCGGACTCAAGCAGCTGGCCGCGCGCCACGCATGGATCGACCTGGACCGCGTCGGCATCTGGGGCCATTCCGGTGGCGGCAACGCGACCGCCACCGCGATGTTCAGCTACCCGGATTTCTTCAAGGTCGGCATCGCCGAATCCGGCAACCACGACAACCTGAGTTACGAGGATGATTGGGCCGAGCGCTACCACGGGTTGATGCAGAAGAAGGCCGACGGCAGCACCAATTACACCGGCCAGGACAACGCCTCGCGTGCGAAGAACCTCAAGGGCAAGCTGTTCCTGATCCACGGCATGATGGACGACAACGTGCCGCCGCAGACCACCTTGCTGGTGGTGGACGCGTTGATGAAGGCGAACAAGGACTTCGACCTGCTGATGCTGCCGCATGCCCGCCACGGCTACGGCAGGGACGGGTTCTACGTGATGCGCCGGCGCTGGGACTATTTCGTCCACAACCTGCTGGGTGCCGAGCCGCCGAAGCAATACGAGATCAAGCCGCCTGCGCCCTGAGGCGATGACAGGCGTCCAACCTGCGCACGCGCGGTTGCGCGCAGCCACCGCCGCCGGCCATGCGCGGGTCGACGGCTGTTTCCCGGACGGGCTGCGTGACGCGGAGGACTATCGCCGCTACCTGCGCGGGATGGCGGCGCTGCTGGACGCGCTGGCCGCCGCCGACGCGGAACTGGCGGATGCGTTCATCGCGCAGCGCGGTCGGCTGGCCCAGGACATGCAGGCGACTGGAACAACAGCGATGCCCGCGCCGACCGCGCCCGTCCTCGCCGGCAACGCCGGCCGCCTGGGTGCCCGCTACGTGGTCGAAGGCTCGGCGCTAGGTGCCCGCGTGCTGTTGCGGCAAGCGCAAGCCCTGGGCCACGGGCCGGCGCATGGGGCTTCGTTCCTCGCCTATCATGCGGAGCGCGGTCGTACCCACTGGCCGCGCCTGCTGCAGGCGTTGGCCGCATGCGACGCGCATGGCGCAGCGTTCCCTGCGTTGCTGGCGGGGGCCCGCGACAGCTTCGCCCTGGCAGCAGCGTGCCTGGCCCCGGTGGGGGGAAGCGGTGGAGGATCGCCATGAAAGACCGTACGTCCGAGGAGATCGCCCGGGCCACCGTCGCCTGCGCCAACGAACCGATCCGGTTCAGCGGCGGCATCCAACCGCATGGCTACCTGTTCAGCTGCGATGCCCGGACCGGCATCGTCCGTCATGTCTCGGCCAACTGCGGTGAGCTGTTCGAGTGCGAGTCCGGAGTCCTGATCGGCCAGCCGGTCGGGGATTTCATCCACCTGCCGCTGCCGGCGCCGGAGCTGGCGTGCGCCAGCTCCGGCGAGGATGCCCGCTACGTGGGCAGCGCCAACATCGGCGCGCACGCGCGCTTCTGCGATGTCAGCGCGCACGTGGCGCAGGGATTGCTGCACCTGGAGATCGAGCCGCAGCCCGTCGGGGGCGCCGAATCGGCGGTGGAACTGGTGCACGACATGATCGTGCGCATCGGCATCGAGGATGGCGACGCGGAACGGCTGCATGAGGACGTCGCCGCACACGTGCGGCGGTTGACCGGCTTCGACCGGGTAATGGTCTATCGCTTCCTCGCCGACGGCACCGGCGAGGTGATCGCCGAATCGCTGGCCGAAGGCGTGCAGTCCTACCTGGGCCTGCGCTACCCGGAATCCGACATCCCGGCGCAGGCGCGCGCGCTGTATCTGCGCAACCGCGTCCGCGTGATCGCATCGACCGACTATCGCCCCTCGCCGATCCTGCCCGCGATGCTGGATGACGGCAGCCCGCTGGACCTGTCCATGCATGGCCTGCGCAGCGTTTCCCCGGTGCATCTGGAATACATGCGCAACATGGGCATGGCCGCCTCCATGTCGGTTTCGGTGATCGTCGATGGCCGGCTCTGGGGATTGATCGCCTGCCACCACCAGGCGCCGCGCCAGTTGCCGCCACGGCACCGGACGGCCGCCGACCTGCTCGGCGTGTTCTATTCGATGCGCGTGGCTGCGATGCAGCACCTGGAGACGGCGACGCGCAAGACGCGGGCACGCGCCATCCGCACCGGCATGCTCCGCATGCTCGGGGCCATCCCCGATCCTTCCGCCTATATCACCGCGTTGTTGCCGGAGTTGCGGCAGATGATCCCGGCCGATGCGGTGGTGCTGGTCTCGCCCGGCGCCATCGCCGGGGAGGGCGATGCCGTGCCGGACGTGGTCCTGGCCGATGCGCGCGCATGGCTGGCGCGCCAGCCGGATTCGCTGGCGGCATCGCACCTCGCCGGCGAATGGCAGGCGGGTGCCGCCGGTGCGGGCTATGCCGGGGTGCTCGGGATGCGCCTGAACGAGGGCCATGAAATCTTCCTGTTCCGCCGAGAAAGCATCTCGGAAGTGCGTTGGGCCGGCGAGCCGGTCAAGCACTTGGCCAGGACCGATGACGGCGTGCGGCTGGCGCCGCGCCGCAGCTTCAACGTGTGGCGCGAAACGGTGCATGGACAATCGCGGCCGTGGAGCCAGGAAGACATCGAGGACGCGGATTCGACCACGATGCTGTTGCGCCAGGCCTTGCAGGGAATGCCCTGACGGCGGGCAGGGCGGTCAACCGGGCTTCGCGCCCCCGAACAGGATGCGCTTCTCTTCCTCCGACATGGGCTTGCCCGCGTCGGGGTTGACCTCGGCGCCGCGCGCGTACGCGCGGATCGTCGCCGGGCGCGCGCGGATCGCGTCATGCCAGCGCGCGACGGCCTTGTAGGCGCTGCGATCGATGGGCGCGCGGGTGTAGACGTCGATCCACGGATAGGTCGCCATGTCGGCGATGCCGTAATCGCCACCGGAAAGGTATTCGACCTGCTGCAGGCGGCGATCGAGCACGCCGAGCAGGCGATCCACTTCACGCGCATAACGCTCGCGCGCATACGGGATCACCTCCGGCGCGTACACGTGGAAGTGGCCGTATTGCCCGGTCATCGGCCCGAGGCCGCCCATTTGCCAGAACAGCCATTCCAGCGTGGCGGTGCGTCCACGCAAGTCGGCGGGGACGAAGCGCCCGGTCTTGTCCGCGAGATAGAGCAGGATCGCGCCGGATTCGAACACGCTGAGCGACGCGCCGCCATCGGCCGGGGAATGATCGACGATCGCGGGCATCTTGTTGTTGGGCGAGATGCGCAGGTATTCGGGTTCGAATTGCGCGCCCTTGCCGATGTTGACCGGCTTGATGCTGTAGTCGAGGCCGGCCTCTTCGAGGAACAGGGTGATCTTGTGGCCGTTCGGCGTGGGCCAGTAATGCAGGTCGATCATCGCGCGCGTCCGTGGTGGGGAACGGCCAGTCTAGCCCGGCGCGTAAAATGCACGGATGGATGTCTCCCACCTGCTCGACGGCCTCAATGAGGCCCAGCGCGACGCCGTTTCCGCCCCGCCCGGCCACCTGCTGGTGCTGGCCGGTGCCGGTTCCGGCAAGACCCGGGTCCTCACCCATCGCATCGCCTGGCTGAACGAGGTCCACGACGTGCCTGCGCACGGGATCCTCGCGGTCACGTTCACCAACAAGGCCGCGGGCGAAATGCGCCAGCGTGCCGATGCATTGCTCAGGCAGGGCGTGCGCGGAATGTGGATCGGCACCTTCCACGGCCTTGCCCATCGCCTGTTGCGCCTGCACTGGCAGGACGCGAAGTTGCCGGAAGGCTTCCAGATCCTGGACAGCGACGACCAGCTGCGGCTGGTGAAGCGCGTCGTGCAGCAGCTGGAGTTCGACGAGGCGCGTTTCCCACCCAAGCAGATCGCCTGGTGGATCAACGCGCAGAAGGACGAAGGGCGGCGCCCGCAGCACATCCAGCCCGGCGGCGACGAATGGAGCGAGGTGATGCTGAAGAGCTACCAGCTCTACCAGGAGCGCTGCGACAACGCAGGCCTGGTCGATTTCGCCGAAATCCTGCTGCGCGCGCATGAATTGCTGCGCGACACCCCGGCGCTGCTCGCGCATTACCGCCAGCGCTTCCGCGAACTGCTGATCGATGAATTCCAAGACACCAACGCCATCCAGTACGGTTTCGTGCGTTTGCTGGCCGGCGACACCGGGCGCGTCTTCGTGGTCGGCGACGACGACCAGGCGATCTACGGCTGGCGCGGCGCGAAGGTGGAGAACGTGCAGAAGTTCCTGCAGGACTTCCCCGGCGTGCGCACGATCCGGCTGGAGCAGAACTATCGCTCCACCGCCAACATCCTGGACGCCGCCAACGCAGTCATCGCCAACAACCCCGAGCGCCTTGGCAAGCACCTGTGGACGGATTCGGGCGAAGGCGAGCCCATCGACCTCTACGCCGCCTACAACGAGATCGACGAAGCGCGTTACGTCATCCAGCGCATCCGCCAGTGGGTGAACGACGGCGGCAGCTGGAGCGAGTCCGCGATCCTCTATCGCAGCAACGCCCAGTCGCGCGTGTTCGAGGAAACCTTGCTGGCCGAGCAGATCCCGTACCGCGTGTATGGCGGCATGCGCTTCTTCGAGCGCATGGAAATCAAGGACACCCTGGCCTATCTGCGCCTGATCGCCTCGCGCGTGGACGACGCGGCGTTCGAGCGTGCGGTCAACACGCCCACCCGCGGCATCGGCGAGCGCACGCTGGACGAAGTCCGCCGCACCGCGCGCGGCGCCGGGGTGCCGCTATGGGAAGCCACGCAACTGGTCATCCGCGGCGACACGCTGACCTCGCGCGCGAAGAACGCGCTGGCCGGCTTCGTGCAATTGATTGAACAACTGGCCGATGAGTGCGTGGACCTCAACCTGCAGGACAAGATCGATCATGTGCTGGTGCACTCCGGCCTGCGCGCGCATTACGAGCGCGAGTCCAAGGGCAGCATCGATTCGCGCGTGGACAACCTGGACGAATTGGTCAGTGTTGCCTCGCGCTTCAATCGCGGCGATGACGAAGAGTCCGCGCAATTGACCGAGCTCGTGGCATTCCTCGCCTACGCCGCGCTCGAAGCCGGCGAGGGCCAGGCCGATGCCGGCGAGGAAGGCGTGCAGCTGATGACCCTGCACAGCGCCAAGGGCCTCGAGTTCCCGTTGGTGTTCCTGGCCGGGCTGGAGGAAGGCCTTTTCCCGAACGCGCGCAGCGTGGAGGAAAGCGGGCGGCTGGAGGAAGAGCGGCGCCTCGCCTACGTCGGCATCACCCGCGCGCGGCAGAAACTGGTGCTCTCGCACGCGGAGACCCGTCGCCTGCACGGCCAGGACATGATGGGCCTGCCCTCGCGCTTCCTGCGTGAGATCCCGCATGCACTGCTGAACGAGATCCGCCCGAAGGTGAAGGTCGCGCGATCCTATCTGTCGCCCGCACGCCGCAATGCCGGCCACGCGCCGATCGAATCGCCGGGCATCGCGCTGGGCGCCAACGTGCGCCATGCGACGTTCGGGCTGGGCACCGTCACCGACATCGAAGGCAATGGCGCGCATGCGCGCGTGCAGGTGAACTTCGACGAGGCCGGCAGCAAGTGGTTGGTGCTGGCCTACGCCAACCTGCAGGCTGTCTGATTTCACCCACTCGTCCGCCATGGGGGCGCACCCTCGGGATGCATCCCCGGGAGTTCGCACATGAAATGCGATGTCTGCGGCAATGACTACGACAAGGCCATGACGATCGAGGTGAATGGCCGACGCGGCACCTACGACTCGTTCGAATGCGCCATCCATGCGCTGGCGCCGACCTGCGCGCATTGCGATTGCCGCGTCATCGGCCACGGGATGGAGGCCGATGGCGTGTTCTATTGCTGCGCGCACTGTGCCCGCCATGCGGGTGTCAAAGGCCTGGATGATCGGGTCTGAGCATCGGCATGATGCCGTTAACTGACTTGATCGACCCGTAAAGGACAAGGGCCGCATGTGCGGCCCTTGCGGGATACTGCCGGCTGCTGGAATCAGCGGCCGTCGCGGTCGAAATCGCCCGGCAACACCCGTTCCACGCCGTGCCATGCGTCCTTGACGGCGTACTTGGCATCGTTCCATGCCATCTTGGACGCGCCCTTCGCGCGCTCCCAGCCGCGCTCCAGATCGGCCTCGAGACGGTCGTCCCAGTCGCGCCCCTCGTGCTGGCTGCGCGCATAGGTGCCGTAGCGGTAGGCTGGGCGATAGTCGCCTTCGTAGCCGTAGTCGGCGCGGTAGTAGTCGGCCTGATTGTAGCGGTCGGCGTAATAGCGGTCGGTTGCATCGTAGGCGCGATAGGTGCGGTCGCTGCGGCCGAATGCATCACGCACCGCGTCCTTGGCTTCTTCCCACGTCAGTCGCGATTTCGCCTTGGTGGCTTCCCAGCCCTCGCGCACGTCGGCTTCCAGACTGTCGTTCCATGGGCGGTCGGCGTACTGGCCGCGAATGGTGTTGCCGTAGGCATAGGCCGGCGCATAGTCGGTCTCGTAATCGTAGCGGCTGTCGTAATACGGACGGCTTGCGTAGGCGCCTCGCCAGTATTCGGCCTCGCCGGTCGGGTCGACGCCTTCGGCCAGCGTGTGGCCGGCAGCGCCGCCGCCCACCGCACCGATCGCGCCGCCGATGAGCGTGCCGATCGGTCCGAAGATCGATCCGATCACGGCGCCCGCGGTGGCTCCGCCTGCGGCGCCGAAGCCGGTGCCGACCGGATGCGAACCGGGCTCGCCGGTGATGGGATCGCGGTTCATGTCGCGCGTTTCGTTGGTCATCGTGGTTGCTCCAGCCTTTCTCGGGGGGAGTCTCCACTCTGGGCATGTGCGCGTCGCGGGCGCGTCGTTTTTTGGTTGTCGCGGAGTGAAGGCGCTTAATCGTTCATGCCGCGTTGTGTACGGTCCGTCACCAGCTGTAGAGCTTGAAGTAGACCGGTGGGATCGCGCCATGGTGGCCTTCGAGCCGCCCGTCGCCGTTGCGGTCGATCAGGTAATAAGGCACGCCGCGCGCCGGGGTGATCTTCACCATCCGCAGCAATCCACCGATGCGGTATTCCTCGATCACGTCGCCGTTGGATTCCGTGCGCATCTGCCTTTCCGCGCCTTCGGGGATTTCCGGTGCGCTCGCGCATGCCGATAGACCGGCGGCCAGCATCCAAGCGCAGGCGAAACGCCAGGGGCGCATCCTTCCGTTCGTTTTCTTCATGGGGCCTCCCGTAGCCGCGGGCCGGGTCGGGCGTCGTCCCGGCCGGTGCGTTGATGGTAGCGCGAACGCCTAGAATCGACTCATGAAGAAACTCGTGCTGATCGACGGCTCCTCCTACCTCTATCGCGCCTTCCACGCGCTGCCGCCGCTTACCAATGCGGCGGGCGAACCGACCGGCGCGCTGTTCGGCGTGGTCAACATGCTGCGTGCGCACCTGAAGGAATCGCCGGACTACATCGCTTTCGTGATGGATGCGAGCGGGCCGACGTTCCGCGACGACATCGATCCCGAATACAAGGCCAACCGCCCGCCGATGCCGGATGAACTGCGCGCGCAGATCGACCCACTGATGCAGATCGTCGCCGCGTTGGGTCTGCCGATCCTGCGCGAGCAGGGCGTGGAGGCGGACGATGTGATCGGCACGCTGGCGCTGAAGGCCGCGGCTGCCGGCGTGGAGGTCGTCGTCTCCACCGGCGACAAGGACATGGCGCAGCTGGTGCGCCCGCAGGTCGCGCTGGTCAACACGATGAGCGGCGGCAAGCTCGACAGCGATGAAGCGGTGATCGACAAGTTCGGCGTGCCGCCGTCGCGCATCGTCGATTACCTTTCGCTGGTTGGCGACAAGGTCGACAACATCCCGGGCGTGGACAAGTGCGGCCCGAAGACCGCGGCGAAATGGCTGGGCGAGTACGGCACGCTCGATGGCGTGATCGCGCATGCCGCCGACATCAAGGGCAAGGTCGGCGACAACCTGCGCGCGGTGGTGGACCGACTGCCGCTGAACCGCCAACTCGCCACCATCCGCACCGATCTCGACCTGCCCGAGACGTTTGACACGCTGGCCATGCGCGATCGCGATGTCGATGCGCTGCGCGCGCTCTACACGCGCTACGGTTTCAACCAGGCGCTGAAGGAGCTCGATGGCGGACCGGTAGGCGACGACGCCTCCGCCAACATCCGGACGCCAACGCCTGCACGCGGCTTCGTGTCGGCACCCGCGGTCACCGCGCCCACCGGGCCGCTCGATCCTTCCCTGTCCGGTCCCGGCGAATACGAGGCCGTGCTGACCCGCGATCAGCTAGATGCGTGGCTGAAGCAACTCGACGCCAGTGACCGCTTCGCCTTCGATACCGAGACCGACAGCCTGGATGCGATGCAGGCGAATCTCGTCGGCATCAGCCTGTGCGTCGAGCCGGGACGTGCCTGCTACATCCCGCTCGCGCATCGCGCGCCCGGTGCACCGGCGCAATTGCCGATGGACGAGGTGCTGGATGCGCTGCGTCCGCATCTCACGGAGGCAGGCAAGGCGAAGGTCGGCCAGCACGGCAAGTACGACCTGCACGTGCTGCGCCGCCACGGCATCGAGGTGAAGGGCTATGCCGATGACACGATGCTGCAGAGCTTCGTGATCGACTCCAGCCAGCGCCACGACATGGACTCGCTGGCCAGGCGGGTGCTCGGCATCGAGACGATTCCCTACAGCGAAGTCGCCGGGAAGGGCGCGAAGCAGATCTCCTTCGCCGAGGTCTCGGTGGAAGACGCCACCCGCTACGCCGCCGAGGACGCCGACATCACCTTGCGCCTGTATCGCGCGCAGGCACCGCAACTGGCCGACGTGCCCGCGCTGGAAGGCGTCTATCGCGACATCGAAATGCCGCTGGTGCCGGTGCTCGAGCGCATCGAGGCCAACGGCGTGATGATTGATGCCGCCGAGCTGCGCCGGCAGTCGGCGGACCTCGGCAAGCGCATGCTCGAAGCGCAGCAGAAGGCCACGGAACTCGCCGGCCGCACGCTCAACCTGGATTCGCCCAAGCAGCTGGGGGCATTGCTGTTCGACGAGCTGAAACTGCCGGTCATGGTGAAGACGCCGAGTGGCGCGCCCTCCACCAACGAGGAGGCGCTGGAAGCGATTGCCGACCAGCACGAATTGCCGCGGGTGATCCTGGAGTATCGCGGCTTGGCCAAATTGCGCAGCACCTATACCGAGAAGCTGCCGGAGATGGTGAATCCCGAAACCGGCCGCGTGCACACCAGTTACCACCAGGCAGGCGCGGCGACCGGACGACTGGCATCGAGCGACCCCAATCTGCAGAACATCCCGATCCGCACCGATGATGGCCGCCGCATCCGCAAGGCGTTCGTCGCGCCGCCGGGTCGCCAGCTGTTGGCCTGCGACTACTCGCAGATCGAGCTGCGCATCATGGCCCACCTGTCGGAAGACCAGGCCCTGCTGCGGGCCTTCGAATCCGGTGACGACGTGCATCGCGCCACCGCCGCGGAAGTGTTCGGACGCATGCTGGACGAGGTCACCCCCAACGAGCGTCGCGCCGCCAAGGCGATCAACTTCGGCCTGATGTACGGCATGAGCGCGTTTGGCCTGGCCAAGCAGCTGGGCGTGCCGCGCGGCGAAGCGCAGGACTACATCGCGCTCTACTTCAGCCGCTACCCCGGCGTGCGTGAATACATGGAGCGCACCCGCGAGCAGGCACGCGGGCAGGGCTTCGTGGAAACCGTGTTCGGCAGGCGCCTGTATTTGCCCTACATCCACTCGCGCAACCAGGGCCAGCGCGCCGGCGCCGAGCGCGCGGCGATCAACGCGCCGATGCAGGGCACCGCCGCCGACATCATCAAGCGGGCGATGGTCGCGGTGGATGAATGGCTGGCCCCGCAACAGGACCGGGCGCTGATGATCCTGCAGGTCCACGACGAGCTGGTGTTCGAGGCCGATGCCGACTTCATTCCCGAGTTGACCGAAGCCGTGATCACCCGCATGGCGGATGCCGCCGAACTGCGCGTGCCGCTGGTGGTCGACAGCGGCACCGGACGCAACTGGGACGAAGCGCACTGATCGGATGCGCCGCAGATCGCATGCTTGCCGCGTTGTTGAATCCGGGCTGAATCCTGCCGCAGACCCTACAATTTCTTAACGGAGCGGTTCACGAATCATCCATGTCCGGAATGCTCAACTAGCGCCGTGGCAGATGCAACGTCCGCCACGTGATCGCTCCCCTCCCTTGGAGCCGATCGATTGGGTACGGCATCTCTCCCCGGATCCGTTCCCTCCCCCGCCCCGCCGGCCCCCTCCGGCGGGGTTTTTTATGGGCGCTCGGTTACGCTGGCGGTCCGCATGCCGGGGAGGGAGTCGCCATGTCCGATCTGTTCGCGCTGTCCGCGCCCTGGTGGCATTTCGTGCTGCGGGCGGTGGTGATCTACGTGATGGTGATGGTGCTGATCCGGGTGTCCGGAAAACGCGCGGTCGGACAGTTCACGCCGTTCGACCTGGTGTTGCTGATCCTGATCGGCAACGCGGTTCAGAACGGTCTGAACGGCGGCGACAATTCGATCTCCGGCGCGTTCATCCTCGCGGTGTGCCTGATCGCGCTCAATTACGGCGTGGCCTTCCTGACCTCGCGGTACGCGAGCGTGGAAACGGTGATGGAAGGCAGCCCCGTGGTGCTGGCGAGGAACGGCACGATCTTCGCCGAGGCCATGCGCCGTGAAATGGTGAGCGACGAGGATCTGCGCGAGGCGTTCCGCCTGAACAATATCGCCCATGTCGGCGACATCGGGGTGGCCATCCTGGAGACCAATGGCAGCATCAGCGTCCTGCCGAAGGAGGCGGTCGCAGGCCAAGCCTACGCGCTGCCCAAGCATCATGCGCGTCGTCGGCGCAGGCCGGCGCATCCGGATGCGATGTAGGTCACGTTTGCCGCTTCCGCGATGGCGGGAGCCTGTCGAAACGACTACCTTCAGGGCATTCCCCGCGAAATTGTGCATGCAGAGACCTGCTTGTCGTTCATGAACATGGCCCATGCGCTGCACCATGCTGGATCGGCTCCGCGATCGGGTCGCAGAAGCTGGCGCTGCGCGCTGGCCCTGTGCCTGGCGTTGTGCGCATCGCCAGCGTATCCGGCACCGTCCTGGACGCGCTGGGAATCCGAACTGGCCAGCCTGCGTCAGCAGTCGCTTCCCGAGGAGGAACTGCGTCGGCGCTTCCTCGCGTTGCACGCGCAGCTGCCGCCGGACCCGCCTTATGCCGTGCAGCGTGAACTGATTCGGCTTCTGATCGAATTGAGCGGCGACCACGAGGAATCCCGCCGGCTGCAGGAATCGCTGCGCGACCTGGCCCTGAGGCACGGTGACCGCGATACCGCGCTGCTGATGCGGATCGACGAGATTTTCGACAACCATTCCGATGCGGACATCGAGACCAGCCTGCGTCAGCTGAGCGAGGTCCGCCTGCAGGCGCGCGGCGCATCGGCCGAGGTGCGCGACGCGATGGCGCTGGCCTTCGCCTACATGTATTGGGATGTCGGCAATTTCGAATTGGCGCTGCGGCACTTGCTGCAGGCACGCGACCTGGCGCGGGAATCGCCGGTTTCCGATCCCGCCGTGGCCGCATCGCGCGGCGAAAACATCGCGCGGCTCTACGTCGACCTGCAGGATCCGCGCAAGGCGCTGGAAATGCTCGATCGCGTCGACGCCAGGCTGTCGGGCAGGGCATCGCCGCTGTTGCGTGCGCACATGCTCGCCACCCGGGCGGCAGCCTATCGCCTGGAGGGCCGCGAGCGCGAGGCCGTCCGGCTGCTCGAGCCCGCGCTGGCGCAGGCGAAGCCGGGTGATGCGGACAACGGGACCCAGCGCATGCGCGAAGAGCTGGCCGAGTCGTTGCTCACGCTGGGCGAGCCGGCTCGCGCGCAAGTGCTCGCCGATGCGATGGTCGCGGCCAGTGCCAACGGTGCGGTGTATTACCGCGCCAACGGCGAGGTGATCGGCGGCGAGGCCCGGGCCGCGCTCGGGCATGTCGACCAGGGAATGGCTTTGATGGAGCGCGGGCTTGATCATTTCAGGCATGCGGCGCACGTGGTGGCGCTCCAGCAGGGACTGGGCCGCAAGGTGGACGTACTGGCCGCGGCCGGCCGCTATGCGCAGGCGCTGGCGACCATGCGCGATCAGCGTGCGCTGACTTTGCGCATGTATGGCGTCAATCGTGCGCAGGGCGTGGCCAGCCTGCAGGTGGAGGAAGACATCGCCCGCCGCGAGCGCGAGATCCGCTACTTGTCGGAGGCCAACAGCCTGCAGGAGGCGAAGCTCGAGCAGGAGCGCATGCGCAACGAAGCCTGGATGATCGTCAGCGTGCTGGCGGTTGGCGTCGTCGTGTTGCTGGCGCTGTTGCTGTATTCCGGATGGCAGCAGCGGATGGCGTTGTGGAAGGACGCGTTGACCGGCGCCTTCAACCGGCATTACCTGCCGAAGTGGCTGAAATCGAAACGCGAACGGAAGGGCATGCGTCGCGCGGTGGCGCTGCTCGACCTCGATCACTTCAAGGCCATCAACGACCGGTATGGCCACGGCACGGGCGACGAGGTCCTGCGCCAGGCTGGATCGCGATTGCGGGCGGCGATGGGCGGGCCGGGCGAACTGTTCCGCTGGGGCGGCGAGGAGTTCCTGCTGGTCCGCGACTTACCGGCGGAGGCGGATGTCGAGGATTGGCTGCGCGGCCTGTTGAAAGCGTTCGCGGCACCGGTGCCGGTGGCCGGTCAGGAGTTGAAGGTCAGCGCGTCGATCGGCTGCGTGTTGGTGCCGCCGGGCGCGGATTCCGGCCAGGAAGGGCTGGATGGCGTGGCGCGCGTGGCCGATGTCGGCATGTACCAGGCCAAGGCCGAGGGACGTGCGCGCGCGGTCTGGGTGGTGCTGAGCGAGGCCGGGAACGCCGCCTGGCCGTGGGCTTTCACGATCACCGCCGACACGCTGCGCGAATGGCAGTCAAACGGTTGCGTAGAGGTGCGCACGATCCTGCCGGCCGTGCCCTCCTGAGCCGGGTCAGGCCAGCTCGCGCAGCCAGTCCCGCGGCCTGAGGTAATCGGCGAGCCGCGCCTCCTCGCTGCCGGCTTCCGGCGCGTAGCCGTATTCCCAGCGCACCAGCGGCGGCAGGCTCATCAGGATGCTTTCCGCGCGCCCGCCCGACTGCAGGCCGAAATGCGTGCCGCGGTCGAACACCAGGTTGAACTCGACATAGCGGCCGCGCCGATACAGCTGGAACTGCCGCTCGTGCTCGGCATGGGGAAGCACGCGCCGGCGCTCGACGATGGGCAAATAGGCGTCCAGGAAGCCGTCGCCGACCGCGCGCAAATAGGCGAAATCGGCCTCGGCATCGTCCTGCAGATCATCGAAGAACAGGCCGCCGACGCCGCGCGTCTCCTCGCGGTGCTTCAGGAAGAAATATTCGTCGCACCAGTCCTTGTGCGCCTGGTAACGCGCATCGCCACCGAAGGGTTCGCACAGTTCGCGGGCGACGCGATGCCAGTGCAGCACGTCCTCGTCGTACGGGTAATAGGGCGTCAGGTCGAAGCCGCCGCCGAACCACCACGCGACCGTCTCGCCTTCTTTTTCCGCACGGAAGTGGCGAACGTTGGCGTGCGTGGTGGGAATGTGCGGATTGCGCGGATGGAACACCAGCGACACGCCGACGGCGCGCCAGGCCGCGCCCGTGAGCTCCGGCCGTGCCGCGGTGGCGGAGGCCGGCAGCGTGGTGCCGGAGACATCGGAAAAGCCGATGCCGGCCTGCTCGAACACCGCGCCGTCTCGCAGGATCCGGGTGCGTCCGCCGCCGCCCAGGAGGCCGCCCTTGCCTGCGCGGGTCCACGCGTCCTCGACGAAGCGGGCCGCGCCATCGGCGGATTCGATGGCGCTGCAGATGCGGTCCTGCAGGGTGGTCAGGTAGGCGCGGATGGCGTCGAAATCGGGGGCGTCGTTCATGCCCCCATTATCGCCGCTTGCGCCGAAGCGGTCAGTGCGGCGAGGCGGACGGACGTCGGCAGGCCGCGGTGATGTCCAGTGCGGGCCGTTGCGCATTGCTCGTGACGCCGCCGAAACCCAGCAGGGTGTCGAAGAAATTGTCGTGCGAATACGCCTGGCCCGCGTCCCGGCGCAGGCAGGCCATGTCCAGGCTGACACGTTGCGCGTAGCCGGGCGAGGCCCATGCCAACATCGGCACCGTCGTCTGCTCCGAAGGCGCAATGGCCCAGGGCGCGCCATGCAGGTAGAGGCCGCGTTCGCCGGTGGACTCGCCGTGGTCGGAGACGTAGAACAGCGCGCCGTCGATGCGGGCGTCGTCGCGCAGCAGGCCGATCATCTGTGCCAGCACGTGGTCGGTGTAGAGGATGGTGTTGTCGTAGGTGTTGATGATCGCCTCGCGGGTGCAGGCCTGCAGGTCGGTGCCGCGGCAGTCCGGCTGGAAGCGGGCGAATTCCTTCGGGTAACGCGCGTAGTAGGCCGGGCCATGGCTGCCCAGCATGTGCAGCACGATCACGGTGTCGGCATCGACCTTGGTCAGCCGTTCGCGCAGCAGCTCGACCATCATTCCGTCCTGGCAGCCCTCCTTGCCGCACCAGCGCGGATCGCGGCTTTCCATCACGCCGATCTCCTCCAGCCGCGCGGCGACCTTCTTGCTTCCGGCGTTGTTGTCGATCCAGGTGACCTTCCAGCCGGCGCGTGCGAGCAGGTCGAGCGCGTTGTCGCGCTTGACCGCGACCTTGGCGTCGTAGTCCTTGCGGCCAAGGTCGGAGAACATGCACGGCACCGAGGTGGCGGTGTTGGTGCCGCAGCTCTGGACCTTCGGGAAGAAGGCGATCGGCAGGCGCGAGAGTTCCGGATTGGTGTCGCGGCCATAGCCGGCCAGCGAGAAGCTGGCGCTGCGCGCGGATTCGCCCACGACCACGACCAGTGCGCGCGGTTTGTCGCCGGCCCGGCCCGGGTGCCGTGCATGCGCATCCATGCCGATCTTCACGTACGGGCGGTTGTCCTGAACGGAGTGCCGGTAGTAATTGATGGAGGCGTTGATCGGCGCCAGCGGCATCACCAGGTGGCGGACCTCCATGTGGTTGCGTGCGAAGCTGCTGACCGATTGGCCGAAGCCGAAGATCGCGATCGCCAGCAACCCGGCGGCCACCAGCAGCAGGAGCAGGCGCGAACCGGCCTCGCGCAGGAACGGCTTCCACCGGATGCGCGTCCAGAACACCAGCGCCGCCGGCAACACGCCCAGCAGGCCGATGCGCGCCAGCACCCACAGCGACATCATCTCCCCGGCTTCGCGGCGGTCGGTCTCGAACACGCTGGCCACCGCATGGCGGTCGGCCACCGCGCCGAAGTCCGAGGTCAGCACGCTGGCCGCGGCGGCACTGATCAGCAGGAAGGCCAGCCACGGCTTGATCGCGCCCTTGAACGAGAACGGCAGCGCCAGCAGCACGGCGATGGCGAACACCACGGCGCCGATGACCACGGTGAAGGCCGGGCCGGAGCTGTAGGCGAACACCAGCCCCCACAGCCGGTGGTTGCAGAACAGCACGATGAAGACGGCGACCAGCGCGATCAGCGCATTCGCCGGAAGGTGCGGCCGGAAACGTGCGGCCGCCGGGGTGGTGGTAGTCACTTCAGAGTCCGCTCGAAGAGTTCGTGGATGCGACGATATTCGTCGTACCAGCTTGCCGGGTGCTTAAATCCGTGGCGTTCCAGCGGATACGGCGCGATCTCCCACTTGTCCTTGCGCAGCTCGATCAGGCGCTGGGTCAGCATCACCGAATCCTTGAAGAACACGTTGTCGTCGATCATGCCGTGCGCGATCAGCAGGTGGTCCTGCAGCCCTTGCGCGTACTCCAGCGGCGAGGAGCGCTTGTAGGCCTCGGGGTCGAGCTCGGGCGTGTTGAGGATGTTGCTGCTGTACTCGTGGTTGTACTGCGACCAGTCGCTGACCGGGCGCAGCGCGGCGCCCGCCTTGAACACGCCCGGCGCCTTGAACAGCGCGGCGAAGGTCATGAAGCCGCCGTAGCTGCCGCCGTAGATGCCGGCGCGGTCGCGGTTGCCCTGCCGGTTGGCGACCAGCCAGTCGAGGCCGTCGAGGTAATCCTCCAGCTCCGGCTTGCCCATCCAGCGATAGATCGCGGTACGCCAGTCGCGCCCGTAACCGGCCGAGGCGCGGTAGTCGAGGTCCAGCACGATGTAGCCCTGCTGCACCAGCAGGTTGTGGAACATCTGCTCGCGGAAATAGGCCGGATACGTCGTTTCCACGTTCTGCAGGTAACCCGCGCCGTGCACGAACATCACGACCGGGTACTGCTTGCCGGGCTCCATCTGCTTCGGGCCGTAGTACTTGCCCCAGATGGTGCCGGCGCCATGCCTGGACGGCACCTGCACGTATTCGGGCTGCACCCAGTCGATGGCCTTGAACGCAGGCGTGCGGGTGTCGGTGAGCTTCTTCAGGCCTTCGCCGGTCGCGTTGATGACGGCGAGTTGTGGCGGGATGTAGCTCTCGGACCAGCGCAAGAGCAGTTTCGAGCCATCGGGGGATTGCGCGAAGCTCTCGACGCCGTCGAGCGAAGTGACCTCGCGCACCGCGCCGCCTTGGGCTGGCACGTTGCAGACCTCGTAATCGCCCGGCCGCTGGCGGTTGCAGCGGAAGTAGAAGCTGCGGCCATCGCGCGAAACGGCGACGGATGAAGTCTCCCACTTGCCGCTCGTCAACTGTTTCCGCGCGTTGCCGTCCAGCGTGTACAGGTGCGAGAAACCGTCCTCTTCCGACAGGTACCAGAGTGTGCGGCCATCGGGCATCCAGCCGAACTCGTTGAACGACCAGTTGATCCAGGCCGGATCGGTCAGGCGGTGGCGCGACTGCAGCGTCGCGTTCGCGGTATCGACGGTGGCGATCCAGCGATCCTTGTTGTCGATCGCGCGCACCAGCACGGCCACGTTGCGCGAATCGCCGCTCCAGTGAATGGCCGGGCCGCTGCCGTCGCCATCGGTTTCGATGCGCGCAGGGCGGTTGCCCTTCAGCGCATCCTGGCCGGCGGCCTTGCGCATCGCCGCCAGCGGATCCTCGCCGATGCCGGGCAGGGCGTCGAACCTCAATTCGCGCACGCCGCCCGAAGCGACATCCACCAGCCACAGCCTGTGCGGCAGCGGCGCGCCGCGGCCCACGCGCGTGCGGACTTCCTCGAATTCCTCGTAGCCGGACTCGGTGACGTACTTCGGCATCTTGCCGCCCTGGCCCTTGTCGGCACCCTTCTCGCTCGTCACCACCAGCAGCCAGCGGCCGTCGGGCGAGAGCGCGCTGTCCTCGATCTCCACGTTCTTGCCGAGGTAGAGCGGTGCCGGCGCGCGGGTCGGGTCTTCGCTACGCCAGGCCTCGTCCTGCTTGCGCATCGCCTCGCGGCGCGCGGCCTCGTCTTTCAGGGTTTCGATGAGGCGAAGCTGGCGCTCGCGCAGGTCATCGGCCTTGGGCGATTTGCCGGGGTTGTCGGCGGCCTGCGGCGCGGCCGCCTGGTAGATCATCCGCCCGTCCCAGCGATACCAGTCGTTGCCCTGGCGCCAGACCAGCGCGCCGGCGTCGCTCCACTGCGGGCGCGATTCGCGCGCGTTGCTGCGGGTGAGCTGGGTGAGTGCGCCCGACTGCAGGTCGCGGATGAACACGTCGCCATTGCGCACGAAGGCGGTGCGGCGGCCGTCGCGGCTGTAGACCGCGCCTTCGCCATCGAGCTGGGCGCGATCGGCGCCATCCACGCGTGCGGGCGCGCCGATGCCGTCGATGCCGATGCGGAAGGTATCGCGGATGTTCTCGCCGTCGCGCTTGAGGTTGAAATCGATCGCACGGCCATCCCATCGCCACCACGCGTCCTCCACGGCGTGACCGATCCAGTCGGGATCGGCCATGATCTGGCGCATCGTCAGCGGTTGCGTGGGCTGTGCCTGGGCGTGGCAGGCGAAGGCGAGCAGGGCGACGGCAAGCACTCGGCGCATGGCGGATTCCTCTCGTGGCGACCGCGAAGGGTAGCAGCGCAGGCGCGCGCGGTTTCAACTTGCCGGCGCTTTGGCGCACAATCACCGCTGGATCGCGCCTGCACAGCCCGCCATGGAAGCCCACGTCTACAAGAGCCAGAAGCGCGCCGACACCTATGTCTTCGTGGCCGATCGCGACGGCGCCGCGCGGTTGCCGGAAAGCCTGCAAGCACGGCTTGCGCCTTTCGCTTTCGTGATGACGCTGCAGCTGGATGCGGGCCGCAAGCTAGCGCAGGCCCAGGCATCGGAGGTGATGGCGCAACTGGCCGAACGCGGCTGGTACCTGCAGATGCCGCCATCGCACGCGGCCGATCCGCTCGCCGGGGACTGGGGCACCGATGCCTGAAGGCGCGCGATCCTTGCGCTGGATACTGCTGCCCGCCGCCGCCATGTTCATGTTGGCGACCGCCGTGGCCGGGCCATGGGTGCTGCCTTGCGCGTGGCTGGGCGCGACGCTGGCCGCGGTGGCGCTGGCCGAGCGTGAGCAGTTGCGTGCGGTCGCGCAGGCCGCCGCCATGCGCTGGCTGGCCGGGATGGCGCTTGCGGGTGCACTGCTGGCCTGGCCGTTGTCGCGCTTCCTCGCGGAAGGCGGCTTCGGGGCATGGCTCTGGACATGGGCGATGGGGGGCGTCGTATTGCTGCTGGCCTGGTGGCAATGGCCGGCATGGGCACGGGTCCTGGGCGGACGGCCACCGTCCGTGCACTCCGGGGCGGGCGCTGCGGATTGGCGCGGGCTCGGCATCGCCGCCCCGGTGACGGTGGTCTGCATCGCCGCGGTCCTGCTGGCCTGGCCCGGTGCCATTCCTCCACCTTGGCGCTGGGGGTTGGCGGCCTTGCTGGCGCTTGGCGTCGCGGTTTCGGCATGGCGGCGGCTGGGCAAGGTGGCCTCCGCGGTGCCTGCGATCCGCCAGCCTCCGCGTCCGGCCCGCAATGCCGAGGCCGTGGATTGGGACACGGCGATGGCAGGGCCTGATCCGACGGCCGGCGAGGACCCGGCATCCGCCGCGCCCATCGGGGCCGTCGCGTTGTACGAGGCGGCGCGCCGCGGCCGGGCCGAGCACGCGCTGCGCCTGCTCGCGGCCGGTGCGGATGCGCATGCTCCGCCGCCGGCTGACGACCGTGACCGGCGCAGCCTGGCGCAACTGGCGGCGGTACTGCCCGACCTGCGGCTGCTGCGCGCATTGATCGAAGCCGGAGTGGCGCTGGAAGCGCCGCCCGGCCAGCCGACCGCGCTGATCGCCGCCACCCGCGACAGCTGGCACGGCCGGCCGGAAGCGGTCATGACCCTGTTGGCCAACGGCGCCAATCCGCAGGCCCGCGATGGCGACGGCAACACGCCCTTGCACCATGCCGCGCGCAGCACCGATCCCGGCGTGGTGGCGCTGCTGCTGGATGCCAGTGCCGAGATCGACGCCCTCAACGACGAGGGCCGATCGCCGCTGGCCCTCGCCTGCCGCAACGGCAACTGGCGGCTGGCCCGTTTCCTGGTCGAGAAGGGCGCCGGACTGCATCCGGAAGGCGGAGAACCCGCGCTGGTGGCCGCCGCCGCGACCGAGGACGACGATCCGGCGGGCGTGGGATTCCTGCTGCGCCAAAAGGCGGTCGTCGACGCGCGCGGCCGCGATGGGCGCACCGCCCTGCAGCAGGCCGCCGCCGCCGGCCACATGGACATTCTCGAGGCGTTGCTGGAAGCGCGCGCCGACGTGCGGACCCGGGATGAAGCCGGTCTCGACTCCTGGCTGCTGGCGGCCGGCAACGGCGATTTGCCGATGCTGCAACGGTTGGCCGAGGCGGGTGCCGATCCGCGGGCGACCGATGCGCAAGGCCGCGATGCCTTGATGCGGGCGTTGGCCGAGACGCGCGCGACGCCGGCGCTGGCCGAATGGCTACGCGAGACCGGGCGCGACGCGGACCTGCGCGATGCCGAAGGACGCACCGCGATCGAGCAGGCGATGGCGCAGGGGCGCTGGGCGCTGGTGGCCGCGCTCGATCCCGGTCGACCGCTGCCGGCCGACCCGGACGAAGCAACGCCGCGGCCGCCTTCGCAGCTCCTGCTCGATGCCCTCGAAACGGGCGACCACGCCGCCATGGCCGGCCTGGCCGCCCTGCTGGATGCGCGCGAGGAGGGCAGCGTGCTGCTCGAGGCCGCCCGCCGGCATCCGGCGCGCATCCGCGAGCTGCTGCCGCTGATCCAGGCGCGGGAGCCGCGCGGCCCGGACGGCGATACCCCGTTTTTCCTCCTGCTCGACCGCGCCGCCGCCGATGCCGTGGCGCGTGAGGCCCTTCGCGCCCTGTCTTCTGCGGGCGTCTCGCCGGCCGGTGCCGGGGGACTTGCGCGCTACCTGGCCGGCGCGGTGCAGGCGCGCATCGGCGCGGATGCCGCCGATGCCGAACGCCTCGCCTTGGCCCTGCTCGATGCCGGCGCCGATGGTCATGGCGCCCACCACGGCGACTCGCCGCTCGGGTTGGCGGTGCGACTCGGCTGGATGCGGTTGACCGAGGCCCTGATCGATCGCGGTGCGGACCCGACCCGGCCCGACGCCCGCGGCATGGCGCCGCTGCATCTGGCGGCGGCGTTCGATCGCGGCCGGGCGATCCCGCGCCTGTTGATGGCCGGGGCGCAGCCCGCAGCCCGCAGCAGCGACGGGCAGAGCGCGCTCGGCGTCGCGCTGGCCAACGGCCGCGTGGACATGGCCCGATGGCTCGATTGGCGGGGCACGCAGCATCCCGGGCGGCACCTGCGCGCGGCCGACCTGCCAGCGACCGCGGTCGTGGGCGACGCCGATGGCGTGCGTCGCCTGCTCGCGCTGGGATTCGATGTCGACAGCCGGGATGCGCAAGGTTGCACTGCATTGCTGCGCGCGGCCGGCGGCGGCCATCTCGATGCCCTCGACGCCCTGCTCGAGGCGGGCGCCGATCCGGATCTTGCTGCCAGCGGTGGCGCCACGCCGCTGTCCGCCGCCGTGAGCACGCACAACCCGGGCGCCATCGACCGGCTGCTCGCCGCCGGCGCCCGTCTTGACCGCTCACTGGCCGATGGCGTGAGCGTGCTCATGCTCGCGTGTGCCCTTGGCCTGCCGGACGTAGCGGGACGCCTGATCGCCGCCGGTGTCGATGTCGGGCAAGGCGACGAGGCGGGGATGCAGCCCTTGCACGGCGCGGCGCTGTACGGATTCGGCTCACGCGATCGTGCGAGGCTGCTGGCCTTGTTCGACACCTTGTTGCTGGCCGGGGCGGATGCCGATACCGCCACCGCCCTCGGCCTGACCCCCTTGTTGATGCTGCTGGGCGCGCGTGCGCAACCTGGCGCCGAATGCGACGAAGGCGTGCTGGCCGCGGGCATCGAACGGCTGCTGGACGAGGAGGTTTCGCTCTCGGCGCGCGACGCGCGCGGGTTCGGCCCGCTGCATCTCGCGGCGTTGCACGGACTCGGCGACCTGGTGCGGATGCTGTTGCGCGCCGGCGCCGACCCTGCCCAGCGCGACCATCTCAACCGCACGCCGCGCGATATCGCGGTGATGCGCGGCTATCTGGATGTCGCCGCCGCCTTCGATCCCGGCGCGGGAGCACCTTCCACCGCGCGCATGCTGCATCGCCCGGCGGGCTGAACCCGTTCAGCCGGATCCGTCCGGCCGATGGGATACTCGGACGTACGCATTGCATGGAAGAGACTCGATGAACAGCCCTCGACGGTACCGCCTCGCAGCCATGCTGGCGCTCGCGATCGGCATGTCCGGCATGCCGGCCTTTGTGCTGGCCGAGTCGCCGGCATCGATCCAGATCGGTACCGCGGAGTCGGTCCGCACGCTGCGCGTCGACGGCGAAGTGGTCTTCGATACCGCCGGCAAGGTCGTCGAACATCGCATCCTGACGCCCGGGCTGCCCGATGCGATCCGCGCGATGGGCGAGAAGACCCTGGCCGACCTGCAGTTCGTGCCGGTCAAGCTGGACGGCCGGCCGGTCAATGCCCGCACCTTCGCCCGCATGACCTATGTCGCGCGCCAGCAGGATGCCGCCCAAGGCGACGGTTACAGCGTGTCGATGGAGTACATCCGCTTCTACGACGGCCGCCTGAACAGGGAGGGCGGTCCGTCGCCCGTGGCCGAGCGCGATGCGCGCGCCAAGCATCCCGGCGCCTACGAGCGTGGCCGCGCCATCCATTATCCGGGCGCGCTGGAGCGGGTCGGCATCAGCGGTGCCGTGCTGCTGCATGTCCTGCTGCGGCCGGACGGCACGGTGGAACGCGTTCAGCCCTACCAATCGGCACTGTTCGATGTCAAAGGCAAGCCCGCGCTGATGGAGCGCGCCCGTGCGATGTTCGAGAACGAGGCGAAGCGGGCGGTCGCCAGTTGGCGGTTCGCGCCGCCGAAGCGGCCCGAGGACGCCGTCGACGACAGTTGGCGGATCGGCGCGATTCCGGTGCTGTTCGCCATGGAAGACCGCCGGGGCCTGGATGGCGCCGGCAAGTGGCGGATCGAATCGCGCGGAGCGCGCCATGTCCCGTCGTGGGGCGTGTCGCTGGATCGCGGCACCTTGGTCGGCGTTTCCGATCTCGACGGAAGCGAGGGCCTGCTGCCGGTACGCGATCAGACCTTCAGGCTGAAATCGCCGCCGGCGAAGCAGTGAACGAATGCCGGGGCCTTCCGGGGCATGACGATGCGAGGACTCCAAGAATAATGTCGCAATGACGCACGGCAAAGATGCCGATGCGATGCCGGAACAACGCGAGGACAGGTCAATGAACAACCCAGCCTTCAACAAAAGCATCTGGATGCTGGCGATATCGTTGTCCGCAGCGGCAGGCTGCTCTCCCGGCGGTACCGATGCGGGTCTGGCGGCAGGAAACGGCACCAGCCAATCGACTCGCGGCACGGCCAGCCAGGTGCCCGGCGAAAAACGCAGGACATGGGAGGAGGCGCTGGCGCACGCCTCCGCCGTGGAGCACGAGGCGCTCACGACCGAGAACCGTGCTTATCGAGGGCTGCTCGACGATCGAGGTGCAGTCGGGCGTGCACAGATGGACGCCTGGGGCTATCCGTCCCCGGAAGAACTGTTGCGGACTTTCCAGGAGAGCGACGAATCGCTGAAGCGGCGCGCGGATGCGGGGGATGTACGGGCACAACTGCTGTATGCGGACCGCCTGGCGCTGCGGCTGGAGCAGAGCTGGGCGGGACACGGCAATGCCGGCAATCACACGATGCTGGCTGCGGGGGTTGCCGGTGCTGCAGCCGGGCTTGCGCTGAGAACTTCCCACAACCCCTTTTCCGTCATGGTCTATGGGCGGACGCAGGCCGGGGTTACTACCCGCCCTGAAGCGATCGCGGCTGCATTGACGGTGGCCCAGGACATGGGCGATACGCGGGCGGGTGTGGCACTCGAAGAATTCTTGAAGAAAAATCCCGGCATCGACGAGCGCATGACTGCGAAGATGATCGATGACATGAATAAAACAGCCCAGCGTTGATGCAAGCCTCCTTCGCCCTGTTTTTCTGTCCACCATGATGGCTTTGCAGTGCCTGATGGGCCTGCCGCTGCCGCGCTGCCGTTGCTGCTGGTGAGCCTGCTGATCGGCGGCATCGGCAGCCTGTGGTTCTGGCAATGGAACAGCCCGAACGGCCTGATCTCGCTGGCGTCGTTCGCCTGATCGTGCTGGCGGCGATCAACGGCCTGATCGCCCTGTTCCGTCGAGCGCCCGTGTCGCCGCCTTCGCTCAAATGAAGAACGCCCCGGCTTCCCGGGGCGTTTCGGCTTCATTGCGACAAGCCGGGCTCAGCGCTTCATCGAACTGAAGAACTCGTCGTTCGACTTGGTCTGCTTCATCTTGTCGAGCAGGAACTCCATCGCCGCGATCTCGTCCATCGGGTGGATGAGTTTGCGCAGGATCCAGATCTTCTGCAGCAGTTCCGGTTCGATCAGCAGGTCCTCGCGGCGGGTGCCGGACTGGTTGACGCCGATCGCCGGGTACACGCGCTTCTCGGTGATGCGGCGGTCCAAGTGGATTTCGCTGTTGCCGGTGCCCTTGAACTCCTCGTAGATCACCTTGTCCATCGCGCTGCCGGTATCGACCAGGGCAGTGGCGATGATAGTCAGGCTGCCGCCTTCCTCCACGTTGCGCGCCGCGCCGAAGAAGCGCTTCGGGCGATGCATCGCGTTGGCATCCACGCCGCCGGTCAGCACCTTGCCGCTGGAGGGCAGCACGTTGTTGTAGGCGCGGGCGAGGCGGGTGATCGAGTCGAGCAGGATCACCACGTCCTTCTTGTGCTCGACCAGGCGCTTGGCGCGTTCGATCACCATTTCGGCGACCTGCACGTGGCGCGCGGCCGGCTCGTCGAAGGTGGACGAAATCACTTCGCCGCGCACGGTGCGCTGCATCTCGGTCACTTCTTCCGGGCGCTCGTCGATCAGCAGCACGATCAGGTGCACGTCAGGGTGGTTGTAGGTGATGGCCGAGGCGATCTGCTGCATCATCATCGTCTTGCCGGCTTTCGGCGGCGAGACGATGAGCGCGCGCTGGCCCTTGCCCTGCGGGGCCATCAGGTCGAGGATGCGGCCGGTGATGTCTTCGGAAGAACCGTCGCCGCGCTCCAGCCTGAAGCGCTTGCGCGGGAACAGCGGCGTCAGGTTCTCGAACAGGGTCTTGTTCTTCGATGCCTCGATCGGCTCGCCGTTGATGGTGTCGACGATGTTCAGCGCGAAGTAGCGCTCGCCGTCCTTCGGCCAGCGGATGCGGCCGGCGATGTGGTCGCCGGTGCGCAGGTTGAAGCGGCGGATCTGGCTGGGCGAGATGTAGGTGTCGTCCGGGCCGGCGAGATACGATGCCTCGGCCGCGCGAAGGAAGCCGAAGCCGTCGGGCAGGATTTCCAGCACGCCGTCGGCGGCGACGCCCTCGCCGTGGCGGGTCAGCACCTTCAGGATGCCGAAGATGATGTCCTGCTTGCGCGCACGGGCCACGCCCTCGCTGATCTGCAGTTGTTCGGCGATGTCCAGCAGCTTGGCTGCCGGCATGCGCTTGAGGTCGCCCAGCGAATAGGTCGGGAAGCCTTCCGGCACCTGCGGGTGCGGGCGCGGCACGAAATTCTCGCCATTGCCGCCCTCGTCGGGCATGCCGCTGTCGCGGTAGCGATCGCGTTGGCGGTCGCGGCGATTCTTGAAGCGCTCGCGGCGGTTGTTGCCGTGGTGCTCGCGGGCCTGCCCGTGGCCGCCTTCCTGGCGGGACTCGGGCGAATGCTCCTGGTCGCCGGCGGGTGCGGGCGCGCCGGCATCGGGCGGCGGACCCTCGCTCACTGCTGGTGTTGGTGCTGCCGCGGCATCGGGCGCGGTGGCCTGCGATGCATCGGTTTCGGTGCGGTTCTTGGGCGGGCGGCCGCGGCGCTTGGGCGCAGGAGCCTCGGGGGTCTGGGTGTCGTCGGACAAGCGGGAAATCCTCGCGATGGCGAGCGCCCGGATCGGGTAGGCGGGCGTCGTGGGGAGTGAATCAGATGGGTGCGGCACCTGTCGCCTGCTAGGGCAGGGCGCGCCGGACGTGTTGACGTTAGCATCCTGCGGCGGGCGCGGCAAGCGGCCGGGGCGGCCGGTGGCCGTCTTGCACGGCCGCCGTACAGCTTGGGATCAGAGCGCGCGGTCGATCAGCTGGGCCAGTTGCGGCTTGCCGACCGCGCCGACCTGGGTGCCCTGCACCTGCCCGTCCTTGAACACCAGCAGCATCGGGATCGAGCGCACGTGGTACTTCAGCGCGGTGGCCTGGTTCTGGTCGATGTCCACCTTCACCACCTTGGCCTTGCCGGCGTATTCGCCTGCCAGCTGGTCCAGCGCGGGCGCGATCATCCGGCAGGGGCCGCACCACGGGGCCCAGAAATCCACCAGCACCGGGACGTTGGATTCCAGCACCTCGCGGGCGAAATCGGCATCGGTGGCATGGATGATGTGTTCGCTCATGTCGGCTCCGTTTTCTTGATGGGGGGCTTGGCTTGCTAGACTGGGACGTTGACCGGGGGATTCGGCACCGCCGCCCCCGTGCCCAAGCGGCACCGCGGCAGTCTGCGGCGCGGCTCCCTCTCATGCAAGCGCGCCACGTGCCGCCCTACGGAAATCCATGTCCGACAAGCCCCTGACCGACGTTCCCTTCTCCTCCTTCGACCTGCACCCGAGCCTGCTGGCCGGGCTGGAGGCCGCCGGCTTCTCCCGCTGTACACCGATCCAGGCGATGACCCTGCCGGTCGCGCTCGCCGGGCGCGATGTCGCCGGGCAGGCGCAGACCGGCACCGGCAAGACGCTGGCGTTCCTGATCGCCGCGATCAACCGCATCCTGACCCGTCCGGCGCTGGCCGAGCGCAAGCCCGAGGATCCGCGCTGCCTGATCCTGGCGCCGACCCGCGAGCTGGCCATCCAGATCCACAAGGACGCGGTGAAGTTCGCTTCCGACCTGGGGTTGAAGTTCGCGCTGGTGTACGGCGGCGTGGACTACGACAAGCAGCGCGCGCTGCTGCAGGCCGGCGCCGACATCATCATCGCCACGCCCGGCCGGCTGATCGACTACGTCAAGCAGCACAAGGTGGTCAGCCTGCACGCTTGCGAGGTGTGCATCCTGGACGAGGCCGATCGCATGTTCGACCTCGGCTTCATCAAGGACATCCGCTTCCTGCTGCGGCGCATGCCGGTGCGCACCGAGCGCCAGACCCTGCTGTTCAGCGCCACCCTCAGCCATCGCGTGCTGGAGCTGGCCTACGAGCACATGAACGATCCGGAAAAGATCGTGGTGGAAACTGAAACGATCACCGCCGCACGGGTCCGCCAAAAGCTGTATTACCCGGCCGATGAAGAGAAGATCCCGTTGCTGATTGGCCTGCTGTCGCGCAGCGAAGGCGCGCGCACCATGGTGTTCGTGAACACCAAGGCGTTCGTCGAGCGGGTGGCGCGCGCGCTGGAACGCGCCGGCTACCGCGTCGGCGTGCTCAGCGGCGACGTGCCGCAGAAGAAGCGCGAGTCGCTGCTGAAGAAATTCCAGGCCGGCCAGCTGGAACTGCTGGTGGCCACCGACGTGGCCGCGCGCGGCCTGCACATCGACGGCGTATCACACGTCTTCAACTACGACCTGCCGTTCGATGCCGAGGACTACGTGCACCGCATTGGTCGCACCGCGCGCTTGGGCGCCGAAGGCGACGCGATCAGCTTCGCCTGCGAGCGCTACGGCATGTCGCTGCCTGACATCGAGGCCTACATCGACCAAAAGATTCCGGGCGAACAGGTCACGCCGGAGATGCTGGTCGCGCTGCCGCGCAAGCCGCGCGAAGGTGTGGAGGCGAATGCCGAGGAAGGCGAAAGCATCGGCGAAATCTTCAAGGAAGTGCGCGAGGCGCGTGCGGCCGAGGACGCCAAGCGCGGCGGTGGTCGTGGCGAGCGTTCGGGTTCCGGCGGCCGTGGCAGCCGCAGTCCGCGCAAGGAAAGCGAAAACGGCGGCGAACGTCGCCGCCGCGGTCCGCGTCCGACGCCGGATTCGACCGATGCCGTTGTTGCCAAGCCCGCGGACCAGACCACGACAGGCAATCCCGATGGCGCCGAAAAAGCCCCGCGCAAGCGCCGCCGCCGCCGTGGCGGCAAGCCGGTGGAAGGCGCGGCAAGCAGTGCCAAGGCACCGGCTCCGGAGTCCCGGCGCCCGCCCCAGTCCGTGGGTTCCAAGCCGAAGCCGGTCACGACGGCACCGGACGAGGGTTCGCTGCTGTCACGCATCGGGCGCGGATTGAAATCGCTGGTGACGCGCGGGCCGTCGCGCCAGCACTGAGCCGGAACGCGACGCACGACACGAAGCATGCCGCCGATGCCTGTGTCCACGGAGGCATAATCCACGCATGGGCATCCTTCGCTTCGACAACGTGAGCAAGCGCTACGCCGGTGGGCAGGAAGCGCTGAGCGAAATCAGTTTCGTCGTCGAGCCGGGCGAGATGCTGTTCGTCACCGGGCATTCCGGCGCGGGCAAGAGCACGTTGCTCAAGCTGATCCAGTTGGCCGAACGGCCCAGCCGTGGCGCCGTGCTGTTCGACGAGAAGAACCTGCTGAAGGTGCGCGGCCGCAAGGTGGCGCTGCATCGGCGCGACGTGGGCGTGGTCTACCAGGACCACCAGCTGCTGACCGACCGCAGCGTGTACGAGAACGTCGCGCTGCCGCTGATCCTGCGCGGCATGCGCCGCGGAGAGATCGGCAAGCGGGTGCGCGGCATCGTCGAGCGGATGGGGCTGGGCGGGCGCGAGAAGGCGCTGCCGACGCAACTTTCCGCCGGTGAGCAGCAGCGCGTCGGCATCGCGCGCGCGTTGGTCGGCGAGCCGCGCCTGCTGGTGGCCGACGAGCCGACCGGCAACCTGGACCCGACGCTCTCGGCCGAGATCATGGCGCTGTTCGCCTCGCTGCCCGAGCGCGGCACCAGCGTGCTCGTCGCCAGCCACGACCTGGGACTTGTGAAGCGGATGAAGAAGCGGGTGCTGGTGCTGGATCATGGCCGCCTCGCCGACGACATCGCGCCGGAGGACCTGGCCGATGAATAAGCCGAACGCAGCGGCCACGCGCTCAGGCATCGGGACCTGGTTCGACCATCACCTCTACAGCCTGATGTCCAGCCTGGGCCGCGCGATCCGCAAGCCGGGCGCGACCCTGCTCACCATCGGCGTGATGGCGGTGGCGCTGTCGTTGCCGCTGGGGCTGGGCCTGATCCTCGCCAACGCCGAGCGTTTCGCCGGCAGCGTGCAGCAGTCGCGCGAGATCAGCGTTTTCCTCAGGCAGGACGTTTCGCTCGAACGCGCCCGCGCGCTGGCCGGCGAACTGCGCGAGCGCGGCGATATCGCCAACCTGCGCTGGGTGACGCCGGAAGAAGGGCTTGCGGATTTCCGCGAACACAGCGCGCTGGGTGACGCCATCGGCCAGCTCGATTCCAATCCGCTTCCGCACCTGTACATCGTCACGCCGAAGGCGGACGAGCGCGTGCTGGCCGGGACGCTGCGAGCGCTGCCGGAAGCCGAGATGGTCCAGCACGACGCGGTCTGGCGCGAGCGCCTCGACCAATGGCTGCGCTTCGGCGCGCGGCTGGCGTGGGTGTTGGCGTTGCTGCTGGGCATCGGCGCGCTGCTGGTGGTCGGCAACACCGTGCGCCTGGACATCCAGTCACGCCGGGAGGAGATCGGTGTCCTGCAACTGCTCGGCGCCACCGATGGCTTCATCCGCCGGCCCTTCCTCTATCTCGGGGCGTGGTACGGGCTGGCTGCCGGGCTGCTCGCGCTTGTCCTGCTGACGGTTTCATACCATTACCTGTCGCCGCCGCTGGCCAGGCTGGCCGCGAGCTACGGCAGTCGCTTCGGGCTGCAGGGGTTCAATCCGGCGCAGGCGGTGCTGGTGGTGCTCGGTGCCGGACTGGTCGGCTGGCTGGGGGCCGGACTGGTGACCGGCCATTATCTGCGCCAGACGCGGCCGGAGCGCTGAGCCATGGCGGATCGGTCCAGCCTGCGGCACGTGGTATCGGATGCGCCCCGGGTGATGGTCGTCGACGGCTCCCGGATGGTGCGCAAGCTGATCCGCGACGTGCTGGCCGACAGCCTGCCCAATGCCACCATCCACGGCGCGGCCAGCGTGCGCGATGCGCGTGCCGTGCTGGATGCCGGCGACGTCGACCTGGTCACCACCTCGCTGGCGCTGCCCGACGGCGACGGGCTGGACGTGGCCGGCGCCGTCCGCGCCGCCGCCGGGCAGGCCTACGTGCCGGTGATCGTGGTGTCGGGTGAGGCGCAGGCGCGGCTGGAGGCGCGCACGCTGGGGCAGGATGTCACCGACTGGTTCGACAAGGCGCTGGGCCTGCGGGCGCTGGCCGCCTTCATCCACGGCTATGTCCATCCGCAGCCGATGGTCGGTGCCCGCGTCCTGTACGTCGAGGACAGCCGCGTGGTCGCGCTCGCCACCAAGCGGATGCTCGAAACGCATGCCTTCGACGTGACGCACATTGCCAGCGTGGAAGACGCCATCGCCTGGCTGGATGCGAACCGGGATGGCGACGGCAGCCCGGCCTGCGATCTGGTGCTGACCGATCTCTACCTGACCGGCGAGTTGAACGGTCACGACCTGCTGGTGCATATCCGCGAGACTCTGGGCCACGGCAAGCGCGACCTGCCCGTGCTGGTGCTGACCGGCGACGACAACCTGGACAACCAGCGCGGCCTGATCCAGCGGGGGGCCAACGACCTGGTGCTCAAGCCGGTCGAGGAACGATTGCTGGTCACCAAGGCGATGTTCCAGCTGCGCCTGGTGGCGCCGCGCCGCGCGGCCGCCGCCCGCAGCGCATGAGCGATGCGCGCGAGCTCAGGCTCGAGGTGTCCTGGAAAGCGCGGGTGGGCGACTGGTTCGCCCGCGACGACATGCAGGTGCTGTCCGCCTTCCTGCGCGGGCGCCGCGCCGCGGGTGCCCGCATCCACCCCGCCCCCGGTGACATCTTCGCCGCCTTCGATGCCACGCCCTTCGATGCGGCCAAGGTGGTCATCCTCGGCCAGGACCCGTACCACGGCCCCGGCCAGGCGCACGGGTTGTGCTTTTCCGTGCTGCCGGGCGTGCCGGTGCCGCCTTCGCTGCTCAATATCTACAAGGAACTCGAGACCGATGTCGGCTTCGCTCGCCCCACCCACGGCTACCTGGTGCCTTGGGCGCGGCAGGGCGTGCTGCTGCTCAATAGCGTGCTGACGGTCGAGGAAGGCCGTGCCGGTAGCCACCAAGGCAAGGGTTGGGAAGGCTTCACCGATCACGTGGTCGACGTCCTCAACCGCGAGCGCGAGGGACTGGTGTTCCTGCTCTGGGGCAGTTACGCGCAGGCCAAGGGCAGGGTCATCGATACTCGCCGCCACCGGGTGCTGAAGGCTCCGCACCCGTCCCCGCTGTCGGCCCATCGGGGATTTCTGGGGTGCCGGCATTTTTCCGCAGTCAATGAATACCTTGATCGGACGGGAAAAGCGCAGATCGACTGGAGTTTGCCGTCACGGGCGGACTGATCGTCTGCGAGCCTTGAGAACCGGTTCCTGGCCCCCAGATCAAGCGGACGGCCATGTTCCAGCGTGGCCAACCGGGGCAGTCTTCGTTCCATGAATGGAACGCAAAGGCCGGCCTCCGGCGGTTAGCACTCCCCCATGACGACTGCTAAAATCACACGCATGAAGGCACAAGCCGCAACCTATCCCCTGATTCCCAACAACCTGCCGGTTCCGAGCGCACTGGGTTCGCTCGAGTCCTATATCGGTGCCGTGCATCAGATCCCGGTGCTCACCGTGGAGGAAGAGCAGGATCTGGCCCGTCGCCTGCGCGACGACAACGACCTGTCTGCGGCCCAGAACCTGATCCTGGCGCATCTGCGCTTCGTGGTGCACGTGGCGCGCGGCTACAACGGCTACGGCCTGCAGCTGGGCGACTTGATCCAGGAAGGCAACGTCGGGCTGATGAAGGCGGTCAAGCGCTTCGATCCGGAGATGGGCGTGCGCCTGGTGAGCTTCGCGGTGCACTGGATCCGCGCCGAGATGCACGAGTTCATCATCAAGAACTGGCGCATCGTGAAGGTCGCGACCACCAAGGCGCAGCGCAAGCTGTTCTTCAACCTGCGCAAGTCCAAGAAGCGTCTGGGCTGGATGAACGCCGAGGAGGCGCGCACGATCGCCGCCGACCTCAACGTGCCTTTGGCCGAGGTGATGGAGATGGAAGCGCGGCTGTCCGGCCGCGACATCGGCTTCGACGCCCCGGATTCGGACGATGACGACCGCGCACCGCCGTCGCCGGTCGCGTACCTGGCCGCCGAAGCCGAGGATCCCTCGCAGGCCTACGAGCGCGCCGACAGCGAGGATCACCAGCTGGGCTTGCTGCGCGAAAGCCTGGCCAGCCTGGACGCGCGCAGCCGCGACATCATCAAGCGTCGCTGGCTGGACGCGGACAGCAAGGTGACCCTGCAGGAGCTGGCGGACGAATACGGCGTCAGCGCCGAGCGCATCCGACAGATCGAGGCCAATGCGCTGAAGAAGATGAAGGCATTGTTCGCCGCCTGAGCGCGGCCCCGATGCGCTGACCGAAGCCCGGCTCGATGCCGGGCTTTTTCGTGCCGGACGCCGCGTTCGGGCGCGGACTCAGTACAGGTCGATGGCGTCGACGTCGAGCGACCAGCGCACCTTGCGCGCTTCGGGCGCGGCATGCAGCACGGGCATCAGCGCGTCGAGCGCGGCATGCAGCTGGCGCCGGTCCGGCGACGAGAGAAGCAACTGCATGCGCTGGTAGCCGGCGCGTCGCGGCATCGGTGCCGGCACCGGGCCGTCCAGCGCGATGGATTCGTCGAACCCGGCGACGCCCGATTTCGCCAATTGCAGGAATCGCCGGGCGGGCTCGAGTTGGCGCGCTTCGGCGCGCAACAGCGCCAGATGGGCGAAGGGTGGGAATCCGGCCGCCTCGCGTGCGGCCAGTTCGGCATCGGCGAAGGCGCGATAGCCACCGCGCAGCAAGGTCTGCAGCAATGGATGCTCGGGGTGATGGGTTTGCAGCAGCACTTCGCCTTCGCGCTTGGCCCGCCCGGCGCGCCCGGCCACCTGCACCAGCAATTGCGCGAGCTTTTCCCCGCTGCGGAAATCCGTCGAATACAGGCCTTCGTCCGCCCCGACCACGACCACCAGCACCAGCCCCGGCAGGTCGTGGCCCTTGGCCAGCATCTGGGTGCCGACCAGGATGCCGGGCGCATCCCCAAGGGTATCGAAGCGGGCCTGCAGTGCATCGCGGCCCTGCGTGCTGCCGCGGTCGATCCGCACCACCGGCACATCGGGGAACCGTTCCGTCAGATGCGCTTCGATCCGCTCGGTGCCGTTGCCTTGAGGCTGCAGGGCGAGGCCGGCGCAGTCCGGGCAGGCCGGCGGCACCGCACGGCGAAGGCCGCAGTGGTGGCATTGCAGCCTGCCGCCGGCATGGACGGTCATGGCCGTGGGCCGGTCGGGCGTGCTGCAGCGCGGACAGTGCGCGATCCAGCCGCAGTCGTGGCAAAGCAGGACCGGCGCGTAGCCGCGACGGTTGCGGAACACCAGCACCTGTCCGCCCGCGGCCAGCGCGACGGCGATGGCGCTCTCTGCCTCGGGCGAAAGGCCGGCTTCAAGCGGCCGCCTGCGGATGTCCAGCACGCGCACGCGCGGCGGCCGCGCATCGCCGGCGCGGGCGGACAGGCGCAGCAGCCGGTAGCGGCCGTGCATCGCGTTGTGCAGCGATTCGAGCGAGGGCGTCGCGCTGCCCAGCACGATCGGCACCTCGAGCGCGCGCGCACGCACGATGGCGAAGTCGCGCGCGTGGTAGCGGATCCCGTCGAACTGCTTGTAGCTGGCGTCGTGCTCCTCGTCGACGACGATCAGCCCCGCCTCGGGCAAGGGCACGAACGCGGCGGAGCGGGTGCCGACGATGACCCGTGCCTCGCCGCGTGCGGCCGCCATCCACACGCCGGCGCGTTCGCGGTCCCCGAGTCCGGAATGCAGCGCGTGCACCGTCGTGCCCAGCCGGCGCCTGAAGCGCTGCAGCATCTGCGGCGTCAGCCCGATCTCGGGGACCAGCACCAACGCCTGGCGACCGCGCGCCAGGCAGCGTTCGATCGCGTCCAGGTAGACCTCGGTCTTGCCGCTGCCGGTGACGCCCTCCAGCAGGAACGGCGCGAATCCCTGCGCTCCACCGATGGCCTCGGCAGCCGCGGCCTGCTCCGGGTTCAGCGCGACCTGGCGTCCCTGGCCTGACGGCGGCCCGGTTTCGGTCGCCATCGCCACGCGTTCGGCCAATCCGCGCCCGGACAGGACGCGCATCGGCGTGCGCCAGCCCGGATGCGCCTCGTCCAGCCGATCCTCCCCGACGGGATGCGCGGCCAACAGATCGGCCAGCGTGCGTGGCCGACCGGCGCGCATCGCCGGCCGCGCGGTCCGCCCCGCTTCGGTCAGCGCCCAGCCGTGGTGGGCCGTTTCGGGCAGCGGATCGCCACGGCGCAGCGTCGCAGGCAGGGCGGTGGCCAGCACTTCGCCCAACGGCGCATGCAGGTAGCGGGCCAGCCAGCGCAAGGATTGCAGCAGCTCGCCTCCAAGGATCGGCCCGGGATCGAGGAACGCGAAGGCATCGCGCAGGGCGTCGCCCTCATCCGTTTGCCGGACCCCCGTGACGATGCCCACGAGTTCGCGCTGGCCGAACGGCACCCGCAGGCGGCGACCGATGTCGCCCGCGTCGATGCGATGGCCGGGAGGCGGCGCGTAGTCGAACGTCTGCGGCAACGGAAGCGGCAGGGCAAGCTGCAGCGCGGCGGTGGATGGCATGCGGCGATTCTAGGCGTGTGCCCGTGGCATCGCGATGCCCGCCGATCCGGCGAGGCTGGTCTCAGTTGCTGCGACAACCTGACGCCACCCCTGACGAAACGGCCGCAAGTGTCCGCCGGCAAAGAAGAAACGCCTTTATCCACACAGCATGTGGATAAGTCTGTGCATGGCTGGGCGGCCCGGGCCGCGACAGGCTTGAAAACGAGGCTGTGTCGGAGTTTGGCTAAAAAAGTGCCATCTTCATCAAATGCTTGAAAATCAATCACTTGCTTGTGAAACGTTCATGAAACACAGGTCGCCGCTCAGTCGGCGTTGTCTTTGTGACGATCCAATGACCGCTGTGCACAACCCGTCCGGAACGGATACGGCCGGTTCGGGGGCGTGGCCGCCGAAAGGACGTCGCCGGCTATGATTCGGAGGTGCCGGCCGCGGGCCTGCTGCACGCGCGCCGCCCAAGATCGCATGATGTCCCCAGTATCCGAACACCCTTCCATTACCCCGCCTGCGGCCACGCGCCTGCCTGCGTTCGCACGGCCCGGCATGGTGTTCGCTGAACTGGCGGGTGCCGATACATCTGCCGGCGATCGTGCGGTGGCGGACGTCCTGCGCGGCATGGCCGAGGAGCCCGGCCCCCCCGTTCCGGCGCATGCGCAGGCCGTGCGGTTCTGGCGGCGGCTGATCGGGGCCCTGGGGCGGCATACGCAATCCGCCCCGGCGATGGCCGGGCCGTTGGCGCGGTTGGCCGGGGTTTCTCCGGGCCGGCGGGCACTGTGGCTGCTGGCTCGGTTGTCGGTGCTGGACCCGGTGGCGCTGGCGGCGATCCTGGACCTGCCGCCGGCGCGGATACGCGCGTCGCTGGCATCGACCGAGATGCAGCTGGGGCCGGCGCTTGCGGATTGCCTGGCGGCATTGCGCAACCGCCAGGCCGCGCTGTCGACGGCGCGGATGGCGCGAATGGACGCATGGCGCGCGCCCGGCCCGGTGGTTAGAGCAGCGCGCACGCGCCGGTCGCGTTGGCGCATCGCGGCAGCCTGGGTCGCGGCAGTGGCGACGCTGGCCGGCTTCCTGTGGACATTCGATGGCGTGGTGTCGGGTGCCGGCGAGCCCGACATCCGCACCCGGCCGCTGGCGCAGGGCGGGGAGCCGCGCCGGTACGATGCCGCGGCCGCTGTCCGGCTGCATCCGGACCGCCAGCTGCTGGCGATGCCGGAAAGCGAAGCGTCGATCGCCCGCGACGCCGCCTTCTATTCCTGGTTCGCCGCCGAACGCGCGGGGCGTTCCGGCTATCAGCCCGCGCTTCCGACGGGCGAGGCGCCCGAGGGCAGCAGCGGCATGCCAGGGGAAACCGATGCGCATTGATCGACGGGGTGCGGCGCTGCTGGCCGCCATGCTGACCGCGTCCGCCGGGCTGGCGCCTGCCGGTTCGGCCAATGGGCCGACACCGGCGGCGGTCTCACGCTGGGAAGCGCTGCCGATCAGGGAACGCCAGCGCCAGCGCGCTTCGTTGCAGGCCTGGTGGCGCATGGCCGACCCGGACCGCGCCCGCCTGCGCGACGCTGCCGTCGCGTTCGCGGCGTTGGATCCCGCCAGCCAGTCGGCGCTGCGGAACCGCTTTGCCGCACTTGATCCCGGCGCCCGGCACGGCTGGCTGCTGGGCCCGACGCTCGGCTACTACTATCCGCGCCTGCAACCGCTGCTCGGCTACGTGACGGAGGCCGAGCGCCTGCCGCTGCTGCGCTGCCTGCAGTCGATGCCGCCGCAGGAGCTGGAGGTGCTGGTGCGCCTGGCGTTCTCGACGCCGCCCTCGCGCCGCGCCGCGTTGCGTGCGGAGCTGGTGCGGCAAGCGCCGGCACGGCGCATGGTCTGGCTGCTGGCGCAGGTGGAGCGCTAGGCGCCCGCGTCGGCGGGAGCGCGCAGGATCCGGCGGCTCGCCCGGAAACGGTCGCCGAACAGCGCCAGGCCCTCTTCACGCATCCGTGGCGCGCGCTGCTCGAGGTAATCGTCGAGGGCCGCCAGCGAGGCGAGGCGATAGCGCACGCTCAGCACGAGCGTGCCGTCTGCCGGCGCGGGGTCCACGACTTCCAGCAGGTCCGCCGAAACGAAGCCGGGCACCGCCAGCATCGCGGCGACGTGCCGGGGCAGCCAGGCGCGATAGGCTTCGGCGATATCGGCATCGACGTGCAGCTCCACTTCGTAGATCACGTTCATTTCAGGAACACGGCCAGCAAGGCCACGAGGGCTCCGATTCCCACCAGCATCGTGTAGAGCGTGCCGATCACGAAGTACTTGGTCGCGGTGAGCGCGAGGCGCTGCCGGTACACGCGCCGCTGCACGAAGAACAGCCAGACGGCGATGCCGACGATGCCGAGGCCGGAAACCCATTCGGCCGCGTCCAGGACCGCGGGATGGCCGGACGCGCGCGCGCCCAGGTCGACCAGCATCAGCGCAGCGCTGGCCAGCAGGATGAAGCTGTGGCTGTAGAGCGCGACCACCAGGTGTTCGAGGTAGGTCCACGGCGTGAACGCGTAGAAGACCCGCAGCAGCAGTGCGAACACCGGGACCAGGAAGAACAGCGCGGTGGGGATGGAGGACAGCCAGGCGTCCTTGAGCGCGCCCTGGTCCTGGGCGAAGCGCTTGATGTTCGCCATGCCGCGGCCGATCGCATCGTTCGCCCAGGATTCGATCAGTTTCGGAGCGCCGCGGATCCGGAGCGGATTGTCGACCGGGTCCCAAGGGCGTCCGTTGGCGAGCTTGAACCCGTCGCGCATCGTCTCGGGCGGCTTGCCGGTCCGTTCGGCCTCGCGGAGCTGGTCGATGCGGGTCTGGGCATTGCCGCGCACGACGGATTCGGCGACGTTGAGGCCAGTCATCCCGGCCGCGGATTCGCCGCGCGCCTGGGCGAGGTCGCGCTGGGCCTGGATCTGCGCCAGGGCTTCGTCGCGCACCTGCTCGACCATTGCGATGTCGGTCGCCGCGGCGATCGCATCGTTCTGCTGCACGTTGACGGACGTCGGCGTGATCGCCAGATGCGCGATGAAGAACGTGAACAGCGAAAGCACCACGAACAGCCGCAACGGCGGGATGTACCGCGCACGGTGCCCGGCCAGGTAGGCGTTGATGACGCGGCCGGGCACGCAGGCGTCGCGCAAGGTGCGGAACACGCGTCCGTCCAGGTGCCAGAACGACTCGAACACGTCCTCCACCGCGTGCCTGAGGCTCTTCAGCGGGTCGTGGGCGTGCTGTCCGCACGCATGGCAGTACTCGCCCTGCAGCGACGCGCCGCAGTTGCGGCAGTCGTGGCCCTGCCCGGATTGCGGCTCGGCCTGGGCTTGTGGCTGTGTCATCGGTTCCTCCTGTCCTGACGCGTAAGATAGCCGCCCTCCCGGAACCGGCGCCATCGCGATGGCGCATCCCTGCATGACACCCCCACCCGACGATCCCGGCAAGCACGGCGGTATGCGCCGAGAACTGGCGCGCACCGCCAAGCTGGCTGCGCCGCTGGCGGCCGGCCACGTGTCGACCGGCCTGATCGGTTTCGTCGACAGTGTGCTGGCGGGCCGCCACGGCACCGCCACGCTGGCTTCCGTGGCGATCGGCACGGCGATGTTCTGGCTGCCGATGATGATCCCGATGGGCACGCTGATGGCGCTGCCGCCCACGGTTTCGCAGATGGACGGAGCCGGGCGCCGGCATGCCATCGGGCCGGTCTTCCGCCAGGCGCTGTGGCTGGCGCTGGGGCTCGGGCTGTTGATGCTGTGCCTGTTGACCTGGCTGCCGCTGGCGTTGGCGCCGATGGGCATCGCCCCCGAGATACGCCCGGGCGCCATCGATTTCCTGCACGGCATCCGCTGGGGTGTGCCGGCGCTGACCCTGTACCTGGCCATGCGCTACCTGTGCGACGGCCTGCACTGGTCGCTGCCGACGATGCTGTTCGGGTTCGGGGGCCTGATGGTGTTGCTGCCGACCGGGTACGTACTCGCATTCGGGCGGCTGGGCTTCCCGGAGATGGGCGCGGCCGGCCTGGGCATCGCGTCGAGCCTGATGATGTGGGCGCAGGCGCTGGGGTTCCTGGTCTACCTCGCCCGTTCGCGCCGCTTCGCGGCGCTGGGCCTGTTCGCCCGTTTCGAGATGCCGGACCGCGCGGCGATCTCGGGCCTGCTTCGGACCGGGTTGCCGATCGGGGTCACGGTGGCGATGGAGGGCGGGTTGTTCATCGCCACTGCGCTGCTGATCGGGCGGCTGGGGGCGATACCGGCCGCCGCGCACCAGATCGCCATCAACGTGGCCAGCCTGTGCTTCATGGTCCCGTTCGGCATCGCCGAGGCGACCACGGTGCGGGTCGGGCATGCGCTCGGCCGCGGCGACCGCGAGGCGGTCCTGCGCACGGCCAAGGCCGGGCTTTGCCTGGTACTGGCCACGCAGGCACTGTCGGCCACGCTGCTGGTCGTCGGCAATGCGGCGGTGGTCGGCCTGTATACCCACGATGCCGCGGTGGCCGCGCTCGCCGCCACGCTGCTGCTGTATGCCGCCGCGTTCCAGTTCCCCGACGGCGTGCAAGTGCTCTCCGCCGGCGCGCTGCGCGGGCTCAAGGACACCCGCGTGCCGATGGGGCTGGCGGCGCTGGCGTACTGGATCATCGGCATGCCGCTGGGCGCGGGGCTGGGGCTCGGCATGGGCATGGGGCCGCAGGGCATGTGGCTCGGCCTGATTGCCGGCCTCTGCTGCGCGGCGGTGCTCCTCGCCGGGCGCTTCATGCGTAGTGCCCGGCGCATCCGGCCCGGCCCGGAGGCATGACCTCAGGGCCATGCGCCGTCGCCTGCGGGGCGTTACGCTGACACCGATAGCAGGAGTCCTCCCCCACATGAACACCGTCCGCGAGCGCGGCCCGATCGCGCGCTTCTTCATCGGCGCCTGGCAGGCCATGAACTTCACCCGCAGGTTGATCCTCAACCTGCTGTTTTTCTTCCTGCTGCTGCTGGTACTGGCCGCGTGGCTGGCCAGCCGCGGCAACGGCGTGGTGCTTTCGGATCGCACCACACTGGTGCTGGCGCCGGAAGGCCAGCTGGTCGAGCAGGACAGCCGCGATGCCCTGAGCCGTGCGCTCGCCGGTGCCAGCCGCGACAGCCGCAGCGCGCAGGTGCAGGTGCGCGACCTGATCGGCGCGATCGACGCCGCCGCCAAGGACAAGCGCATCGAGCGCGTGCTGCTGGACGTGGACAAGCTGCAACCCGGCGGCTTCGCCTCGCTCGATGAAGTCGCGCGCGCGTTGCAGCGGCTGCGCAAGGCCGGCAAGCAGGTGGTCGCCTTCAGCCAGGGCATGTCGCAAAGCCAGTATCTGCTCGCCGCGCAGGCCGACGAGCTGTATCTGGACCCGGACGGCTACGGCATCATCCTGGAAGGCCTGTCCGGCTACCGGCCGTATTTCCGCCAGGGCCTGCAGGACAAGCTCGGCGTCGATTTCCACCTGTTCAAGGTGGGCGAATACAAGTCCGCCGCCGAACCTTACGTGCGAGACGACGCCTCGCCCGAGGCCAAGGAAGCCTCGCTGTTCTGGATGAACGATGTCTGGAACCGCTACCTTGGCGAGATCGCCGCGCGGCGCAAGCTCGACGCCGCGCAACTGGCCGCGGGCATCGACGGCATGGCCTCCGGCATCGAGGCGGCCGGCGGCGACCTCAACAAGTTCGCCCTGCAGCAGAAGTGGGTCGACGGCCTGAAGACGCGCGAGCAGGTGCAGGACCTGCTGGCCGAGCGCGGCGTGGCCGACGCCGATGCCGAAGGCGGCTTCCGCCAGGTCTCGTACGGCGGCTACCTTGCCCACATCGCGCCCAAGCTGCCGATCGAAGCCGATGCGCGTCCGCAGGTCGCCGTGGTGGTAGCCGAAGGTGAAATCGTCGATGGCGACCAGCCGCGCGGCGTGGTCGGTGGCGAAACCGTCTCCGCGCTGCTGCGCGACGCGCGCGACGACGACAAGGTGAAGGCGGTCGTGCTGCGGGTGAACTCGCCCGGCGGCGGCGTGTACGCCTCCGAGCAGATCCGCCGCGAGGTGGAGCAGCTCAAGAAGGCCGGCAAGCCGGTGGTGGTGTCGATGGGCGACGTGGCCGCGTCCGGCGGCTACTGGATCAGCATGAACGCCGATCGCATCTATGCCGAGCCGAGCACGATCACCGGTTCCATCGGCATCTTCGGCCTGATCCCCAACTTCACCCGCGCGCTGGACAAGATCGGCGTGCATACCGATGGCGTCGGCACCACCCGCTGGGCCGGTGCGTTCGATCCGACCCGTCCGCTCGATCCGGAAGTCGGCCGGGTCATCCAGTCGGTCATCGACAAGGGCTACCGCGACTTCACCGGCAAGGTCGCCGCCGCGCGCAAGCAGCCGGTCACGGCGATCGACGCGATCGCGCGCGGCCGCGTGTGGAGCGGCGCGCAGGCGAAGGAGCGCGGCTTGGTCGATGCGTTCGGCGGTGTGCAGGATGCGGTGGCCGATGCCGCGCAGCGTGCCAAGCTGGGCAAGCCCGAAAGCTACGCCGTGCGCTACGTGGACGAGCCGATGTCGCCGTTCGAGAACTGGCTGGGCCGCTTCGCCCAGGCGCGCATCGGCATGGCGATGCTGCAGGATTCCGCATGGCTGCGCGGACTGCTGGGCCTGGCCTCGCCGCAGTTGGCCGAGCCGTTGAAATACCTGGAATCGCAGTCGCAGGATCGCAACGGTCCGCGCGTGCGTGCGGCGGCGCACTGCTTCTGCACGCCATGATGCGTCACTGCCGACGTTGATGCGGAGTGGGCGCCGGGTCTGACCCGGCGCTTTCGTTTGCGCGGCCGATGGCGCGTTCCCGTTATCCTAGAGGCCTCGCACACGGGGACAGGCCATGGCCGCGCAACGCTGGCGACTGGATGGACAGCTGGCGCTGGTGACTGGTGCCAGCGCCGGCATCGGACGTGCCATCGCCGCCGAGCTGATGGGCTTCGGCGCGACCGTGCTGATGGTGGCGCGCGACGAGGCCGCGCTCGAGACGGTACGTGAAGAACTCGAGCAGGAGGCCATCGACGGGGAGGCGCACGCCTTCGCCGCGGACGTCGCCGTCGACGAGGACCGGCGGGCGATCCTCGACTGGGTCGAGGACTTCGGCGATGGCCTGCACATCCTCGTCAACAATGCCGGCGGCAACCTCACCCGCGCGACGGACGACTACAGCGAACGGGAATGGCGCGACATCTTCGAGCTCAACGCCTTCAGCGCGTTCGAGCTTTGCCGCCTCGCGCACCCGCTGCTGGCGCGGCACGCCGCGTCCAGCATCGTCAACGTCGGCAGCGTGTCCGGCATCACCCACGTCCGCAGCGGCGCGCCCTATGGCATGAGCAAGGCGGCCCTGCACCAGATGACCCGCAACCTCGCCATCGAGTGGGCCGAGGACGGCGTGCGCGTGAACACCGTCGCGCCGTGGTACATCCGCACCCGGCGGACATCGCCCAAGCTGGCGGATGCCGATTACCTCGATGACGTGCTGCTGCGCACGCCGATGGGCCGCGTCGGCGAGCCGCACGAAGTCGCCGCCGCGGTCGCGTTCCTGTGCCTGCCGGCAGCCAGCTACATCACCGGCGAATGCATCGCGGTGGACGGCGGCTTCCTGCGCTACGGATTCTGAGCGGCAGGCACCGATGCCTGCGTGCGCTTGCCGTTGAGCAGCCGGCCGATGGCGCTGTGTCGCACGAGCAACTGGTAGCTGGCGAACGACAGCGCCAATGTGGCAGCGGTCGAGAATGCGAATTTCGGCATCCAGTGTGCGGACAGGTCCAGCAGCCGGTACTGGATCGCGAACAGCAGTGGCAGGTGCACCAGGTAGACCCAGTACGAGGCATCGGCGAGCCAACGCATCATCGCGTTCTTTCCGTCCAGCCAGCGCTTTCCGGCAAGCAGGCACCATAGCGTCATCCAGCAACCGGCGCAGGCTTCCAGCACGACATGCAGGGCTCGCTGGAGCGGCATCAGCGTCGGCGTCGGCGTAGCGAAGCCGCCGGTCAGCAGGAACAGCACTGCGTATGCCGCGATCGCACCGAGCAGCAGTGCGTGCATCAGCGGGTGCAGTCGGTCGAGCATCGCATCGTTATGGAACATCTGGAAGCCGAACGCGAAATACATGCCGAAAAACGCCAGCGCCCACAACGACGGCAACAGGAATTCAGGGGCGGGCCAGGGCAGAGTGGTACCGGCGAGCGCGGGTGCGAGCAACAGCGGGAACAGCGCTGGCAAGGCCACCGGGGGCAGTGCCGCGATCCGCATGCCGATGCGGCGCAGGTCCAGCGTGGACGAAACCCATACCAGCACCGTGAACAACATCAGGTAGAACAGGAACCACAAGTGCGCCCAGCCGGGCATCCAGGGCAGGGCGCCGTGTTCGGCGACGTACACGCGAAGCCAGGCCAGCGCCGGCGAGGGACGCACAGCCGTGGCGACGGCCCGTGCGGTCAGCCAATGCAGGCTCGCCAGCACCGGCGGCAGGAACAACAGCAGTGGCAGCAGTACGCGCGCGCAACGGTTGCGGAACAGACCGGCGATGCCGCGGCGCGCGACCAGCAGCGCCGCGAAGAATCCCGCGACCAGGAAGAACAACGGCATCCGGAACATGTGCAGGAACCACGCGACAGCATCGACGGCGAGCGCCGACTCCGAGTCCGCCAACGGCCAGACCGGATGCATCAACGGGCTGTAGGCCAGTGCGGCATGGAACACCACGCCGGCCAGCATCGCCAGCGCGCGCAGGTTGTCCATGTAGTGGATGCGATCACCCGACTGCATGGCGGTGCCGCTCAGAGGAACGAGGGCTTGCGCGTGTACGCCCATCCGGCAACGAGGATCGCGATGGCGATCACCGCCAGTTCCGCGGCGAGCAGGCCGAGCACGGGCTTGCTCCAAACGATTGCGTCGGTCCTCATCGGACGGGCGATGGCATCGATGCTCCCCACCCAGTAGAGGAACGGCCCGATCAGCGTCATCAGTGCCAACATCGCGAAGGTGTTCCAGCCTTCGGAGTCGACTGCGATCGCCACGCACAGCGATACGCAGAAGACTGCCAGCAGGAACATCGCGACCACTGCCACCCAGGGCACCATGCCGTCGGGGCGAGGCGTGGTCAGGATCAGCGCAAGGAGGCCGCAGACGACCAGCAGGAACGGCACCAAGTAGATCACCAGGTTGGCCAGCAGCTTGCTCCAGAACACGTCCATCGGCGTGACTGGAAGACTCATCACGAAAGGCTGCGTCTGCTGCTTGCGTTCGGCCATGATCGATGACTGGATCGCATAGAAGCCAACCACGATCAGCAGCACCAGCAGCAACATGGCGCCGGCCCCCGACAGCAGCGGAGAGCCCATGCCGACCAGGCCGAGGGCGAGCAGCAAGCCGGCGACGTAACCGGCGAGCTGCTTCTGGTAGACCTGCCAGTCCTTGACGATCAGTCTGCCGATCATCGCGGCATCGGAAGCGAGCCAGTTCATGCGTTGCTGCTCCCGCGCACGGTGGTGATGAAGATGTCTTCCAGCGGCATCGGTTCGATTGCTTCCACCACCAGCCCAAGCGCCTGCAACGCGGGCACGGTGGAAGCGTCGAATGCGCCGGTCTTGAGTTCGATCAGGGGGGCGCTGCCGCGTGCCGACGCCATGCCCGGGAGTTCGCGGAGCGCATCGGTCCAGTCGCCGCGGCAGAGAATGCGCCGCCAGCTGTCGAGGAAGGTTTCCTTGTCGCACGAGGTGACGATCCGGCCGTCGTGAAGGAAGGTGATCGAATCGGCGATCTGTTCGATATCGGCCGTGTTGTGTGAGGAGAACAGGATCGAACGCTTCTCGTCTCGGAGGACATCGGCCAATGCATCGAGCACCTCGCCGCGTGCGACAGGGTCCAGGCCGGTGGTCGGTTCGTCCAGCAGCAACAAGCGAGGATGGCGGGCGAAGATCAGCAGGAGCAGTGCCTTCACACGCTGCCCGTGCGAGAACCCGCCGAGGTTTTGCCGGGGGCGCAGGTCGAATCGCTTCAACAGGTCCTGTGCATACGCTTCATCCCAGCGGGGGTAGACGTTGCGGATGAAGTCCATGTGCCAGCGCAACGTCTGCCCGGGATACAGGCGCATGTCGTCCGAGGCGTAGCCGATCTCGCGCTTCACTGCGACCTGCGCTTGCGGTAAGTGCTGTCCAAGCACCTCGACTTGGCCGTCGTCGGCGTGGATCAGGCCCATGAGCACTCGCAGCAGGGTGGATTTGCCGGCGCCGTTGACGCCGACAAGGCCCATGACCTGGCCGACGGGGAGTTCGAGATCGATGTCTTGGAGGGCGAAGCCGTCGTAGCGCTTGCGCACGCCTTGCAGCGAGATGGCGGGAGTCATTTCGGTGTCCTTGATTGGGCCTTGGTGCGTGGCGTGGCGTCGTCTTCCGGATCAGGCAGCGCCCGTGCGATCCGGTCGACGATGTCCTGCCGGCTGAGTCCGAGCGTCCTGGCCGCGTCGAGCAGGCCCTGCAGTTGCGTTTCGAATTCCTGTGCGGCCAGTCCGCGGGTGGCATCGATCGCCTCGGCCACGAACGAGCCCTTGCCCTGCCGCGTCACGATCACCCCCGACCGCTCCAATTCCAGATAGGCGCGCTTCACCGTGATCACGCTGACCTGACAGTCGGCGGCAAGTTCGCGGATCGAGGGCAGCGGAGCGCCGGCCTCGCATTCCCCGGCCATCACCTTGGCGACGATCTGTTCCACGATCTGCGCATACATCGGGACGCTCGAATGTGCGGAGAGCAGCAGATCGATGCCCATGCCGTTTCCCGGTCAACTGTATATAGTGAGTATATACAGTTATTTCCCAGCGTCAACAAGACTTGGATGGCATCCGGCCGCAGGCATGACCCGGAGTTCTCGCGTCAGGGATTTCCGGTGCCACCGTGATTCGTACCGGCGCAGGTGGTCGCGGCCATCACCTTGCGGGTGCGCGCGAGCAGCGCATTTGCCCGCGATGCGGTGTCCGGGTTGTCCAGCGCCACCAGCGATTGCGCCTGCCGGTCGTACTCGCTCCAGGCTTGGCACAGCTGCTGGTCCGGGATGCGCTCGCAATGGTCCTGCTGCATTTCGCAGGCCTGCGCGCCGCTGCGGTTCTCGCGGCTTCCGTCGATGCCGCCGACCTGCAGCGGCAGGCATCGTGCAGGAGGCACGCCGTCATCGCTGAGGTAGCTGTTGCCGTCGTAAGTGCGACAGCGATACAGCGGTGGCGGCGGCAAAGGGCCAAGTGCCGTATCGGGATTGGCGATGATGCCCGGTTCGCGGGGAGGCTCCGCGGCCACGATCATCACTGGCAACGAGCCAGCCGATGGTTCAGTCCGGGCGGCGGCGGGCGGCGGCGGCGTCGGGGCCTGCATGCGCCGGGCCTCCTGGCGTTCGCCCTTGGGGCAGGGCTTGTCGTTGCGGAAAGTCACCTCGCCATTGCTGCCCGTGCAGCGGTACACGGTGAGCGTCCGGGTGGACTGCCCGAATGCGGCGGCCGCCAGCGCCGCCAGCGCCAGCGCGGTTGCGACGCTCATCGGCCAATGGACGTGACGCGTCTTCCCGGCCATCAGCCGTTTCCGCAGGTGTCGGCGATGCGGCGGGAAAGCAGCTCGGACTCGCGGTCCATCGCTTGTCGCTCGCTGGGCATGGCCTGGTAATAGCGGCGTGAGATCGCCAGGCGGCGATCCGACCATTCGGCGCAGGCTTCTTCCGGGGCGAGCGGCGTGCAGGCATCGTAGGCCCAGTAGCCGCCAACCGCGACGAATGGCGCATGCGGGCGGCTCCCGGATGGAAGCGAAGTAGGACGCATGGCCGAGGGATCGGAGATGTGCCCGACAGGGCGTCGTTGTCCGCCGATTTCGGCGCCCACGGCGCGCCCGCGGTACTCGAAACGGCCGCCCGGACTGATGATGCCGCTCCGGTCCGGCGCGGGCCAGGCCGGGCTCCAGACCGGCATCCAGCGCGGCGCCTCGCCTTGCGGTGATTCGCTGAAATAACGCCGGCCGTCCGGGGAGAGGCAAGCATGCAGCGTCGCAGTAGGCGGCCGCACGACGTATCGGATGGTTTCGACGGTGCGTGGTGCGTACGGTCCGGGCGCGGGCGATGCCGGTGGCTTGCCGTCGCGTGGCCGGATCATTTCCTGCGTCTGCTGTTTCTCGCCGCGCAGGCAGGGCGAATCGCGCAGGGTCAGCTTGCCCTTGGCATCGGTGCAACGGTAGATCGTCACCTGCGTTGCATGCAGTGGTGCGCTCGCGGCGAGCGCAAGCAGGCAGGTCGATGTCAGGAGCAGGGCGTGCATCGGCATGCGGGCATGATGCGATGGGCGCGCCGACCGAGCATGAACACGCCGGGACGGGTTGCCGCGGATTCAGCCGCGCAGGACGTCGCCGCGCAGCGCATCGCGGATCATGCTCGGCCCCGCGCGGCCGCCGCTTTCGCCTTCGCACACGCCGTCGATGCCGGCCAGCAGGGCGGGGTCCAGCTCTTCGTGGCGGCTGGGCGCAGGCTGTCCGGCGAGATTGGCGCTGGTCGAGACCAACGCGCCATCGAAGGCATTGCACAGGGCGATGACATCCGGATGCGCACTCACCCGCACCGCGATGCCGCGATGCGCACCGGTGATCCACGCGGGAGCGGCTTTGCATGCCGGCACGATCCAGGTGTTCGGCCCGGGCCAGCTGGCGCGGACTTCCGCCAGCCGTGAGGCCGGCAACGCGTCGAGATCCACATACGGCGCGAGCTGCGTCTCATGCGCCGCGATCAGGATCAGGCCCTTGGCGATGTCGCGCTGCTTGATCGTGAGCAGGCGCGTCACCGCCGCATCGTCCATCGGATTGCAGCCGAGGCCCCAGACGCCTTCGGTCGGGTAGGCGATGACGCCACCGCCCTGCATCGCGGCGGCGGCTTGCGCGTGGCTGAGCAACGGCGCCATCGACATGGGTGCGGTGAACGCGTCGGCTCAGGCCAGCGTGAGTTCGACCGGAATGTTGTCGCGGGTCGCGTTGGAGTACGGGCAGACCTGGTGCGCATCGCCGATCAGCTTCAGCGCGGCCTCGCGATCCATGCCGGGCAGGTGGATGGTCAGGCGTGCGGCGACGCCGAAGGCCTGCCCGACCGGGCCGAGGTCCACTTCCGCATCGATGGACAGGTCGTCCGGCAGCTTGATGCCCTGCTTCCCGGCGACCGCGCGCATCGCCCCGATGAAGCAGGCCGAGTAGCCGGCGGCGAAGAGTTGCTCCGGATTGGTGCCGCTGCCCTTGCCGGGCGGGGTGTGGGTGACTTCCAGGTGGCCGTCGTCGCTCTTGGAGACGCCGCCATCGCGGCCGCCGCCGGTGGTGTGGACGCGGGCGGTGTACAGGACTTTGTCGAGGGTTTTCATGGGGACTCCGGGTGGGGGAAGGCGGCAGGCTGTGAAAGCAAAGGGCCCGACCATGGCCGAGCCCCAGCATGCCTTGCCGCGCGTTAAGCTGGTCAGAAGGGCGCGTCGTCGTTGGGTGCGGCGGCCTGCTTCGCGGGCGCCTTCTTCACCGTCTTCTTGGTCACGGTTTTCCTGGCGGCCTTCTTGGTGGTTTTTTTCGCGGTGGTTTTCTTCGTCGCTTTCTTGGCAGCCTTCTTGGCCGGGGCCTTCTTCGCCACGGTTTTGCTCGCGGCCTTGCGGCCCCAGCCCTTGCGCATCGGCTTGCCGGTCTCGGCGAGCAGTTGCGTGGCTTCCTCCAGCGTCAGCGATTTCGGATCGCGTTCCTTCGGGATCTTGCCGTTCATCGCGCCGTCGGAGATGTACGGGCCGAAGCGGCCGTTGAGCACCTGCACGTCGCTGCCTTCCCACTGGCTGATGATGCGGTTGCGGGCGATCTCTTCCTTTTCCTCGATGAGGGCGACCGCGCGATCGAAATCGATGGTGTAGGGATCGTCTTCCTTCTTGAGCGAAGCGTAAGTCGATCCGCGCTTGGCGAACGGACCGAAGCGGCCGACGCCGACGCTCACTTCCTCGCCGTTGGACTCGCCCAGCTTGCGCGGCATGTCGAACAGCTTGAGCGCCTGCTCCAGGGTGATCGAATAGATGCTCTGACCGGGCTGCAGCGAGGCGAACTTCGGTTTTTCCTCGTCGTCCACGGTGCCGATCTGCACCATCGGGCCGAACCGGCCGATGCGCGCGCTGATTTCCTTGCCGCTGGTCGGGTCGATGCCCAGCACGCGTGCGCTGCCGGCGTCGGTGCGGTCCACGCTCTGGGTCTTGTCGTCGACCAGCTCCTTGAATGGGCCCCAGAATTTTTCCATCAGCGGGATCCAGTCCTCTTCGCCGCGGCTGACGGCATCAAGCTCGTCCTCCATCTTCGCGGTGAAGTCGTAATCCACGTACTGGGTGAAATGCGATGACAGGAATTTCGACACCGCGCGGCCGACGTCGGTCGGTTTGAATGCCCGGCCTTCGAGCTCCGCGTACTTGCGGAACAACAGGGTCTGGATGATCGAGGCATAGGTCGAAGGCCGGCCGATGCCGTATTCCTCCAGCGCCTTCACCAGCGAGGCCTCGGTAAAGCGCGGCGGTGGCTGGGTGAAGTGCTGGTCGGCGTGGATGCGGTCCAGCGGCACGCTGTCGCCGGGCTTCATCGGCGGCAGCTTGCGGCCTTCGTCATCGTCATCGGCCGACTTGCTGTCCTTGCCTTCCTCGTACACGGCGAGGAAGCCGGGCACGACCACCGTGGTGCCGCTGGCGCGGAATGCATGTTCGGTGCCGGCAGCCAGTTCCACCGAGACGGTGTTGAGCGTGGCCGGAATCATCTGGCTGGCGACCGCGCGTTTCCAGACCAGGTCGTAGAGCTTGCGCTCGTCATCGGTGAGGAAGCGTGCGATCTGCGAGGGCGTGCGCAGCGCCGAGGTCGGGCGCACCGCTTCGTGAGCCTCTTGTGCATTCTTCGACTTGGTCTGGTAGAAGTTCGGCTTGTCCGGCAAGGAGCTGGTGCCGAAATCGCGAGCGATGACATCGCGGATCTCGCCCAGCGCGTCCTGCGACAGGCTGACCGAGTCGGTACGCATGTAGCTGATCAGGCCGACGGTGCCTTCCTCGCCGATCGCCACGCCTTCGTACAGCTTCTGCGCGACCTGCATGGTGCGGCGGGTGGTGAAGCCCAGCTTGCGCGCGGCCTCCTGCTGCAGCGTGGAGGTGGTGAACGGCGGCGAGGGCCGGCGCTTGCGCTCCTTGCTGGTGACATCGGTGACGTGCAGGCGACCGTTGGCGGCGGCGGCGATGCGCTTGCGCGCGTCCTCCGCGGTTTCGCCATCGGTAATCGTGAACTGCTCGAACTTCTTGCCGTCGAACTTGACCAGCTTGGCGCTGAAGGCCTGCGAGGGATGCGCGCACTCGGCCTCGATCGACCAGTATTCGCGTGCGATGAACGCTTCGATTTCTTCCTCGCGCTCCACGATCATGCGCAGCGCCGGCGACTGCACACGGCCGGCGGACAGGCCGCGCTGCACCTTGCGCCACAACACCGGCGACAGGTTGAAGCCGACCAGGTAGTCCAGCGCGCGCCGCGCCTGCTGCGCATCGACCATGTCGATGGAGATGCTGCGCGGATCGGCGATGGCTTCCTTGATCGCGCGCGGGGTGATCTCGGTGAACACCACGCGATGCAGCGGTTTGTCCTTGAGGAGGTTCTTTTCCTTCAGGATCTCCGCGATGTGCCAGCTGATCGCCTCGCCCTCGCGATCCGGGTCGGTGGCCAGGTAGATGTCCTCGGCCACCTTGGCGGCCTTGGCGATGGCGGCGACGTGCTTCTCGTTCTTCTCGATCAGGTCGTAGCGCATGCGGAAGCCGTCGTCCGGATCGACCGCGCCCTCCTTGGGGACCAGGTCGCGGACGTGGCCGTAGCTGGCGAGGACGTGGAAGTCCTTGCCGAGGTATTTGTTGATCGTCTTGGCCTTGGCGGGCGATTCGACGATGAGCAGGTGCTTGGACATGAAAGGGTTCCCTGCGGCGGCCGCTTCGGGTGGGGTGCAGACACCGACGCCCGGGTGGTCCCGGGCGTCGTGCTTCTATTTATAGTGAAATCACGGCGATGGCCGTGCTGTCAAGCGCTTCAGTGGATCGGTTCGGGTTCGTCGCCGAACATCTGCGTTTCCATCCAGGCATAGGCGGCCTCGGATCCGGGCTGGTTGAACAGCACCATCAGCACGACCCATTTCAGGTCGTCCAGGTCGATGTGGTCCTGGTCGAGCGCCATCGCGCGGTCCAGCGCCAACTCGCGCTGCTCGGCATCGAGGATGCCGTGCTGGACGAGGTAGAGCAGGAAGCCGCGGGCCTCCACGTCCAGTTTCTCGAGTTCAGGGCCATGGAAAACACGGATCGGCCGGCGGGCACCGGCGGCCGGCGCCGGGGGGCGACGTTCGTCCAGTTCGTCCAGCCAGGTGAAGGCTCGCTTGATCTCGGCCGTGCTGAAACCGGCCTGGGTCAGCTCCTTCTGCAGGGAAGCGCGGTCGCTGGCGGAAGGATCGAGGTCGTCGTTGGTCAGATAATGCTCGAACAGGTACAGCAGCACGTCCAGGATGGTTTCTTTCATCGTCCTCGCCCTGCGCCAGGCGCGCGTGGTTCAGCGGAGTACAGGGGACTTGCGGGTGTAGCGACCATGTTGGACCGACACACGGCCTTCCAGTTCCAACGTCAGCAGGATGGGGGACAGCCGGGCCACCGTCAATCCCGTCCGGTCGACGAGCTGCTCCATACTGGTTGGGTCGTGGCCCATCGCCTTCCACAAGCCGTAGGGGTCGTCCGGCATCTCCGTCGGCGTGTCGGGGAGGGCCGGCAAGGCGCCGTCCAGCCGGTTGCGCAAGGCGGAGGCGGTATCAGCCAATGCCGGCGCCAGGCTGGCGATGATGTCGTCCGGATGGGTGGCGAGCGCGGCGCCATCCCGGATCAGGGCATGGCAGCCCCGTGCCAGCGGGTGGTGGATCGACCCCGGCACCGCGAAGACCTCGCGGCCCGATTCGGCGGCGATCCGGGCGCTGATCAACGCGCCCGAGCGCTCGGCCGCCTCGACCACCAGCATGCCAGCGGCAAGGCCGGCGATCAGGCGGTTGCGGGCCGGGAAATGAACCCGTAGCGGCGGTGTCCCTGGCAGGTATTCGCTGACGACGGCGCCACGGGCGGCGATCCGGTCGCGCAGTTCGCGATGCGCCGCGGGGTAGGCCACGTCCGGTCCGCACCCCAGCACCGCGACCGTCAAGCCACCGGGGTGGTCCAGCGCGGCCGCGTGGGCTGCGGCATCGATCCCGGCGGCCAGGCCGCTGGTGATCGCAAGTCCCGCAACTGCCAGCGCGTGGGCAAACTGGTGCGCGGTGTCGCGACCGTTGGGGCTGGCATCGCGGCTGCCGACCACCGCCACCTGCGGGTGCCACAAGTGGCCGGGTTCGCCATCCACGAACAGCGCCAGCGGTGGGCTGGCGATCCGCGACAGCAAGACCGGGTAGTCCACGTCGCCCCAGGTGATCAGGTGGTGGGCCGGGGCGTCCAGCCAGGCCGCGGCGGACGCCGCCATCGACAGCGTGCCAGCGTCGGGTTTGCGCAAGGCGGCGCACTGGGCTTCGGACAGGCCAGAAGCTCGCCAGGCGGAGATTCCTGCCTCCAGCGCGGCGGCGGCATCGCCCGAATGCGCGTCAAGCAGGCGCCGCCGGGGAGCCAGTCGGCCGCCAGCGAGGATCAGGCGGATCAGCGCGATCGAAGGAGGCATGGCCCATGGTGGGGCGCCGGCGAGTGCCGCGCCCTCGGGCGCGACCCCTGCATGCCATCGGGGAATTCCGACTCAGTAGGCGGCGTCGGGATGCTTGAGTTCGTAGCCGACCCGGGTCGGCTTGATCCCGTCCATGACCAGCCCGTAGCTGACCTTGTCGAAGGTGCGGAACACCATCACGTGGCCGGAGAACTCGTCCGGGAGGCGGACCTTGTCGGCATCCGAGACCAGGTCCGGATCGCGCGTGGGCACCTGCACGCGGTCGACGACGTTGTGCCCGACGCGCCAGACGGAGAAGACGGTGCCGTTGTCGACGCCGTCGCGGGCACCGACCGACAGCGCCACGACGTCGCGCGGCCCGCCGAACAGGCCGCGGTCCGCGACCGACAGCACCTGCGCCTTCTGGTACGGGAACTGGCGCTTCGGCGGATGCGGCACGAATTGCAGGTCGTAGGGGATGCTCTCGACCGGCACCACCTTGTCGCCCACCCGCACCTCGTAGAGGCCGTCGTCCAGCAGCAGGGTGGAGGCTTCGATCCCGCCGACTTCGCCACGGGTGATCACGCCGGCGTTGACCTTGCGCAGTTCGGTACCCAGTTTCTCCATCCGGCCGCCCTCGGCGAGCATGATCTCGGTCCAAGTGCGGTCATAGGGCGGATCGAACCTGGGGCGTCCGGCGTAATCGAGTTCGTCACGGCCGACCAGCGCGCAGCAGGCGCGCCGACGGCCCATGGTGTAGGTCTGCACCGGCCGCAGCACCGCGAAGCGCTGCCCGGGGCGTGCGCTGGCGCCGAGCCCGCGGACATAGGCTGCGTGGCCGCGGATGGCGCGCTGCCGGTCGTCCTCGAGTCCGACCACGTAGGGCAGATCGTCGATGCGGTCATAGATGCGAAGGTCGCGCAGGAACGGCTCGACCTGCGACAGGGGAATGCCGGGGATCGGCGGTTCGACCATCGGCCCGCGACGCAGGTAGGCCAGGCTGAGCACGTCGCCCGGGTAGATCAGATGGGGATTCCGCACCTGCGGGTTGGCCTGCCAGATTTCGGGCCACAGCCACGGTCGCCGGAGAAAGCGGGCCGCGATGTCCCAGAGGGTGTCGCCCTTCTGCACCACGTAGGTCTCGGGGTGCCCGTCCCGATATTCCTGCGCCAGTGCAAGCCCCGCCAGCGCGCTGAGCGCGGCGGCGAAAAACAGCGTGCAGAGCCGCGATCGGCGGGTGAACTTGACGGCCATCGGTCCCTTCCCAGTATTTCCCCCACTTGCGCGGCATTTAGACCATATGCGGGCGGGATTCACAAGCATCGCGGTAGAATCATGCGCTAACTATGTGACTTGCTTGGCCATCTTGGGGTGGCCAAGCGCTGGATTGATGCCATGGCCCTGCTCCCCATCCTCGAATTTCCCGACCCCCGCCTGCGCACCAAGGCGGTGCCGGTCGACGTCGCCAAGATCGGCGACGGCGACTTCCAACGCCTCATCGACGACATGTTCGAGACGATGTACGAGGCCCCGGGCATCGGCTTGGCAGCGAGCCAGATCGACGTGCACCAGCGTTTCATGGTGATCGACGTCAGCGAGGAGCACGATGCGCCGCTGGTCTTCATCAATCCCGAGATCACCGCCAGCGAAGGGGAACAGGTCTACCAGGAGGGCTGCCTGTCGGTGCCCGGCATCTTCGCCGACGTGACCCGCGCCGAGGCCATCACCGTCCGCGCCCACGGCCGCGACGGCCGGCCGTTCGAACTCGAGACCGAGGGCGTGCTGGCGGTCTGCATCCAGCACGAGATGGACCACCTGGACGGCAAGCTGTTCGTCGATTACCTCTCGCCGCTCAAGCGCGAGATGGTGAAGAAGAAGCTGGTCAAGCAGCGCAAGGCCGCCTGACGGCATCCGCATGAGGATCGTCTTCGCCGGCACGCCGGAGTTCGCCGTGCCGTCCCTGAAGGCGGCGATGGCCAAGGCCGAGATCGCCGCCGTCTACACCCAGCCCGACCGCCCGGCCGGACGCGGGCGCGGTCTGCAGATGTCGCCGGTGAAGCAGGCGGCGCTGGCCGCCGGCATCGAGGTCCGCCAGCCCGAATCGCTTAGGACCCGCGAGGCTCGAGAAGCGCTGCGCGCGTTGCGGCCCGACCTGATGGTGGTGGTGGCCTACGGCTTGATCCTGCCGCAATCGATCCTCGACATCCCCGTCCACGGCTGCTGGAACGTGCACGCCTCGCTGCTGCCGCGCTGGCGCGGCGCGGCGCCGATCCAGCGCGCCATCGAGGCGGGCGATGCCCAGACCGGCGTGTGCCTGATGAAGATGCAGAAGGGCCTGGATACCGGCCCGGTGCTGTTGCAGCAGGCGACAGCCATCGGCGCCGAGGAAACGGGCGGCCAGCTGCACGACCGCCTGGCCGGAATGGGCGCGCAGGTGCTCGGCGATGGCCTGGGTCTGCTGCGCGTCGGGCTGCTGCCCAGCGCGAGTTTCCAGACGGAGGCGGGCGCGACCTATGCGCACAAGCTGGACAAGGCCGAGGCGAAGCTGGACTGGTCGCAACCGGCCGAGGCGCTGGCCCGCAAGGTGCGCGCCTTCAATCCGTGGCCCATCGCCGAGGCCATGCTCGATGGCGAACGCGTGCGCATCCATGGCGCCATCGCGGTGCCGGGTGGCGAAGGCGCGACGCCGGGCAGCATCATGGCCGCCTCGCGCGAAGGGCTGGATGTGGCGACTGGCGTTGGCCTGCTGCGCATCCGCGTGCTGCAGCGCGAAGGCGGCAAGGCGATCACCGCCGCCGATTACGTCAACGCCCGCCGCTTGTTGCACTGATCTCTGATGAACGGCGTCGAGCCCCGTGTTATCGCTGCGCGCGCGCTGGATGCGGTGCTGCATCGCGGGCGTTCGCTGAAGGCCGAGCTCGCCGCCGCGTTGCCGAAGCTGCCGGATCCGCGCGACCGCGCGCTGGTCGAGGCGATGGTGATGGCCGCGCTGCGCGAGCACGGGCGCTATGGCGGTGCGCTGGCGCAATGGATGGCGAAACCGCCGGGCGCGCGGGACGGCCTGCTGCGTGCGCTGCTGTACATCGGCCTGGCGCAAGTCGATGCGATGAAACTGCCCTCCCATGCGGCCGTCGGCGTGACGGTCGAGGCGACGCGGCAACTCGGCCGCGCGCACCAGGCGGGGCTGGTCAATGCGTTCTTGCGCCGCGCGCTGCGCGAACCCATTCCTGCCGCACCCATCGATGCGGCATGGCCGGCGTGGTTGGCTTCGCGCATCCGCGAGGCATGGCCCACGGATGCCGATGCGATCTTCGCCGCCAGCAGCGAGGCACCGCCGATGTGGTTGCGAGTCAATCGCCGGCGCAGCCCGCGCGCACTTTATGCCGGGCGATTGTCCGGCGCTGGCATCGTGCATCACCTGCCCGATGATCTGGACGACGCCATCCGCCTGGACACGCCGCTGCCGGTGCGTGCCTTGCCGGGGTTCGACGAAGGGGATGTCTCCGTGCAGGACGGCAGCGCCCAGCGGCTGGTCGATGCGCTGGACCTTCCGCCGGAGGCGAAGCTGCTCGATGCCTGCGCCGCGCCCGGCGGCAAGGCCGCGCACCTGGCCGAGCGCCACGTGGATGTGCGCCTGCTCGCGATCGACGTGGACGAGCGCCGCGTGCGCCGCATGCAGGAAGGTTTCGCGCGGCTGGGCCTCGACATCGCCACCGGCGTCGCCGATGCGACAGCACCCGACAGCATTCCGGCGGAGGGCGGCTTCGATGCCATCGTGATCGACGCGCCCTGCAGCGCGACCGGCATCGTGCGTCGCCAGCCGGACATCCTGCTGCACCGTCGCGCGGATGATGTCGATGGCCTGGTCGGCCTGCAGATCCGCCTGCTCGAGGCCAGCTGGTCGATGCTGAAACCCGGGGGCACGCTGCTGTACGCGACCTGCTCGATCCTGCCGGAAGAAAACAGCCGCAACGTGGCGGATTTCCTCGCCCGCCACGCCGATGCGACGCTGCAACCGCTGGACGCGCGCTTCGGCCGCGACACCGGCCACGGCCACCAGCGCCTGCCGGGCGAAGACGGCATGGATGGCTTCTTCTACGCACGCATCGCCAAGCAGGCCTGAACGCTCGGCTATCCTGCGCGGCATGACCGAAACCGATGCCCGCCGCGAGCGCCTGTTCTTCTGGCTGACCGCCATCGTCCTGTTGTTCGCCGGTCTGGGCCTGCGCGACCCGTGGCCCGCGGACGAGCCGCGCTTCGCCCTGGTCGCAAGGCAAATGGTGGAGAGCGGCCAATGGCTGTTCCCGATGCGCGGCGACGAGTTGTATCCGGACAAGCCGCCGCTGTTGATGTGGCTGCAGGCGATCTTCTATTCGCTGACCGGGTCCTTGCGCTTCTCCTTCCTGATGCCGTCGCTGTTGGCCTCGCTCGGCACGCTGGCACTGGTGCGCGATCTGGGCCGTCGCCTGTGGAATCCGCAGGCCGGCGCGTACGCGGCGTGGGCGCTGCTCTTCGCGTTCCAGTTCACCTTCCAGGCCAAGCGCGCGCAGATCGATCCGCTGGTGGTGCTGTGCATCACGCTGTCGGTGTACGGCATCCTGCGCCACCTGCTGCGCGGGCCGGACGTGAAGTGGTGGCTGATCGGCTGGTGCGCGGCGGGCCTCGGCGTGATCAGCAAGGGCGTGGGCGTGGTCGCGCTGTTGGTGTTGATCCCGGCGGCATTCGCGTGGCTGCGCACATGGCCGGGCATTGGGCGCGTGCGCGGGCCTGAGTGGCTCGCCGGTATCGGCATGCTGCTGTTGCCGATCCTGCTTTGGCTGATCCCGATGCTGCTGACGGTCAAGGCCAGCGGGGATCCCGCGCTGCAAGGCTATGCCGACAACATCCTGCTCAAGCAGACCGCGCAGCGTTACGCGAATGCCTGGCACCATCACCAGCCATGGTGGTACTTCCTGATGGTGATGGCGACGCAATGGCTGCCGGCCATCGCCGCCGCGCCCTTCATCGCGCCGCGTTGGCGCGAAGCACTGAAGGCGCGCGATGCGCGCGTGTTGCTGCTGCTTGGCTGGGTGGCCTGCGTGCTGCTGTTCTTCTCGCTGTCCAGCGGCAAGCGCGAGGTCTACATCCTGCCTGCGCTACCGATGCTGTGCGTGGCGATGGGGCCGTGGCTGGGCGATGTGGTTTCAAGGCGCGGCGTGCGCATCGGCGCGTTCATTGCAGGCCTGTTGTTCGCGGGTTTGCTGCTCGCCGCGGGGCTGGCGGCGGCGCTCGGCCACCCGGGTTTCGAGGACAGGCTGGCCTCCATCCGTGGCACGGTCGATGGCGATGCGCTCGGCTGGATGCTCGCCGCCATCGGTGGCGTGGGCCTGCTCGCGGCGCTCATCCTGCGCCCCCGGCGTGGCGTTGCCGCGCTCTACGCGGTGTTCGCCGCGTTGTGGCTGGGCTACAGCTTCATCGGCTATCCGCTGCTCAACGATGCGAGCTCATCGCGCGGGCTGATGCGCGCGGTCGGCGAGAAGATCGGTCCGGATGCCGAGCTCGCGCTGGTCGCATGGAAGGAGCAGAACCTCCTGATGGCCGATCGCCCGGCACGCACCTTCGGCTTCAAGCGCGACTTCGCCCTGCAGCTGGCCGATGCGCGGAACTGGCAGATGGACGCACCGGCCTCGCGTTGGATATTGATGCACGACGTCGCCAAGGACGAATGCATTGATGAGGCGCAGGCCATCGACATGGGCATCTACAACCGTCGACGCTGGCTGCTGCTGCCGGGCGCGGCGATGCGTCCGGGCTGCACGCCCAGGCCGCACTCAACGCCCGGGGCCGAGCTCGCGGAGTAGGCGGTACTTCAGCGCCACGTAGCGCATGTGCTCGCGATGGAAGGCGATGCCCGCCTTTCCGTCCAGCATGCCGCCCTGCAGGATCAGGTTCTTCAGCGCATAGGCCGATGCGGCCAGCAGCCCGCGCCCCGGCCATGCGGTCTTGCCGCGCGCGGCGCGCTCCTTTGCCCACAGACCTGAGTACTTCGTCAGCTTGGCGCGGTATTCGTCCACACTGCGCGCAGTGTCGTGCTCCAGCTCGATGCGTGAGCGCTTCACCGTGTGCCCCGTGGTGTCCAGGTATTCGTGCACCGGGATGTCGGCATGGCGCAGGTCGCTGCGGAACAGCCGTTCGATCGCCTCGCGGGCGAAGCTGCCATGCCGCATCGGCGTGCCCAGCCAGTGCGTGCGTCGCAGCAGCAGCCACACATCGGCTTGTTCGATATCGCCGGCGAAGAGTTTTCGCAGCGCGTCCTGTGCCTCGGGCTCCAGCCATTCGTCGGCATCCAGCAGGATCACCCACGGCTGCGATGCCATCGCGATCGCCGCGTTCTTCTGTCGCGCGAAACCGTCCCAGCCCCGATGCTCCACGCGTGCGCCCAGTCCGCGCGCGATGGCCACGGTGTCGTCGCTCGAACCCGAATCCAGCACGATCACCTCGTGGCAGACCGGCATCAGCGAGGCCACGCAGCGGCCGATGCGGTCGCCTTCGTCCTTGGCCACGACCACGCCGGTGAGCGGCGATTTTCCGGTGAAATCGGCTGTGGGATTCATCGCGCCGAGTATGTCATGCGACACTTCCGCGCATGTCTGACGCGCCGCTTTCCATCGCCCACGTACTGCTGACCCACCGCTTCGCGGGCACCGAACGGCACGCGGTGGAACTGGCCAACGCACAGGCCGCGCAGGGGCACGAGGTCACCCTCATCCTGCGCCAGGCCGGTGCCGAGGACCGGCCCGACGCCATCGCGCATCGCGTGGCGGACAACGTGCGGGTGGTGGTGGTCGGCGACCTGTTTGCGTCGTGGCGGGCGCGACGGGCGCTGAAGTGGTTGCGGCCCGACATCGCCCATGCCCATCTGTCCGGTGGCTGTCGTGCGCTGAAGGGCTGGCGCGACGCCGCCAGCCGCCGAATCGCCACACTGCACATCCGCTACAAGCCGCAGCAGCACGAAGGACTCGATGGGCTGATCGCGATCGCGCCCTGGCAGTTCGACGACATGCCGCCCGCGATGCGCGCGAAGAGCGTGCAGATCGACAACTGGACGGTGCCGCGCGCGCCGTCCGCCGATGCGCGCGAGAGATTGCGGCGCGAGTTCGGCATCGCCGATGACGCCTTCGTGTTCGGCGCGCTGGGGCGGGTGGAGCAGAGCAAGGGTCTGGATGTGTTGGTCGATGCATGGCGGCGTGCCGCGTTGCCGAATGACACGCGCTTGGTCATCGTTGGCCAAGGCGGCGCCTGGAAAGAAGTGCGCGCCAAGGCACCTGGCGAGGTGGTGATGCCCGGCTTCACCGGCGTGCCGCGCGACTGGCTGGAGGCGTTCGACGTGTTCGTCTCGGCCGCGCGCAGCGAACCGTTCGGGCTGGTGCTGCTGGAGGCGATGGGCGCGCGATTGCCGGTCCTCGCCTCCGCCAGCGAGGGCGCGATGCACCTGCGCGAGGTGATCGCCACGCCGCTGGTGCCGGTGGGCGACGCCGATGCACTGGCGGCCGCCTTGCGCGCGGCCCATGATGCGCGCCCTGCGCGTCGCGATTACCCGATGCAGCGCTTCGACATCGGCGACAAGCTCGCGGAAATCGACGCCTTCTACCGCGCGGTCATCGCCCGCGCCTGAGCCTCACCAGCGCAGCGCGCTACGCGCAAGCCGTTTCGACAGGGACTGCTGCAGGCGCTCGGCATCTTCGGGCATCAAGTAAGCGATGGCCATCGATGGCGACAGCGCGCTGGCACCGGCGGTATCCAGCAGCAGGCGGCGCATGCCGAACAGGCGGTCCAGCGGCGAGCGCGAAAGTTGCAGCGCCTGCAGCTTGTCCACTTCGGCGAAGCGCCATTGCCGCGACCACCAGCCGCGGCGCACCGCCACCAGCTGCCCGTCCAGGCTCCAGCCGGCCTTGGTCGCGGCCTTCCATGCCAAGAGCGCCGACCACGGCAGCCACAGCAGCAACAGTGCGCCCCATGCACCGAAGCGCCAGGCCAGCCCGGCCGTCACCGGCAGCACCCAGAGCACATCGCCCAGCCAGATGCGCAGCCAGGTGAGGCGATGCAGTGGGCGCCAATCGGCGGGCGGCCATTGCGCGCCGGGCAGCAAGTGATGGATCAACGCATCGCAGGCTTCCGGCGTGGCGATGGGCGCGAGTTCGCGCAGGCTGCGCTGTTGCTGCTGGCCGCCCCGGCTGGCCGCGGTATCGATGCTCAGCGCCCGGCGCTTGAACAGCCGGTGCAGCACCGTCTCGCGCAGCATCCAGGCCTGGATGCGCCGCTTCGGCGCGCTGGTGCGGATGCGGGTGAGCAAGCCGCGCACCACGGTCAGGCGGCGGCCGATCTCGGACAAGGCGAAGCCGTGGTACTGCAGCAGCGAGGTCAGCACCGACAGCGCGCGCAGGACGACCACGAACAGCGCGAGCAAGGACAGCACGCCAAGCCCGTAGTCGAGATAGCTGAAGTGGTGGCTTTCGGCATAGCCCGCGCCGGCCTTGACCCAGCGCTCGCCGAAATTGGCGAACAGGCGCGGCGAAACCTGCGACATCGCCGCGAAGCCGCCCGCGACCAGCACCAGCCCGCGGTTCGAGATCAGCCCGTGGCGGATGACCTCGCCGGTCGGCAACGAAAGCAGGAGGGTCGATGCGGTTTCGGCGGCCGGTGCATCGCCGGTCGTGGTCGATGCCGTCTCGCCCCCGTGTTCGCGCACCAGTTTCTCCAGCGCGATGGCCTTCTCGTAGCGCAGCACGCGCATCTCGGCTTCAGGTTTCGTCCCGCCGGCCGATTCCAGCCGCACCTCGGCCACGTCGAACACGCGATGCAGCAGGGTCTGGTGCAGTGCCACGTTGTGGATGCGCGCGTAGGCGATCTGCCGCAGCTTGCGCTCGAGCAGGCCGCTTCGGATCTCGATGCGGTCCGGCAGCAGCCGGTAGCGATAGGTGAAGTACTGCCACACCGAGATCAGCGCCAGCATGCCGACGCCGATCAGCGGCCACAGCTCGTTGCGGTCGCCGCGGCCGGCGAACAGCAGCACCAGCAGCGGCAGGATGAACTGCTTCATGTGCTGCAGGGTCACGAACAGCCATGACCAGGGGTGCAGACGATGCTCCTCGCCATCGATGCGCATCGGCGGCACCGGCGTGGGCGGCGCGGCTTCAGTCGTCATCGCGCGCAGGTTCGGTGCGGGCGGCCAGGGTGCCGCGCAGGGCCTCGGCATCGCCTTCGTCCAGGCACGGCACCTTGATCGATTCCAGCCGCGTGCCGGCGGTGTGGATGACCAGCGTGGCGAGGCCGCGCCCACGCTCCAGCGGGCCGCGCTTCACGTCCAGGTGTTGCACACGGGTGGCAGGCACGAAAGTCTCGCTTTGCCACATCCGGCCCTTGCGCATGGCGAAGCCGTCATCGTCCAGTTTCCAGCGGTAATGGCCGTGGCGGCGCCCGCCGAGGTACGCGCCATACATCGCACCCGCCAGCAAGCCCGGCACGGGCCCCATCCAGATGGGCGTGTCGAAAATGCCATGCAGCAGCGTGGCGATGCCCATGCCGATGCCGCCGCCGATCAAGCCCAGCCAGAGCGCATGGCTGAGGCGGAACAGTGCGCGCCCGCGTGCCGGCAAGGGTTGCCAGACATCGGGATGGACGATGGAAAGAGGCGGGGTCGCGTCGGGGAGCAGCGGGGGCGGGGCGTCGTTCATCGCGCAAGCCTAGCCGGTTTGCCGTGCCGGCTGGCGTGCCGGATGTCACCTTGCGTCAATAGCAATCCGGCCAGTAGGGGTTGCCCAGCGGGCTGTCTTTGGGCTGCTGCGACCAGCGCTTGTAGGTCCACTGGTACTGCTCGGGCGCGCGGCGCACCAGCGCCTCGATGCCTGCGTTGAGCGCAGCCGCGGATTCGACGGCGTCAGGGCTGGCGATGCCCGGTGGAGCGGCTTCGACATGCAAGATGAAGCGGGGCCCGTCGCCCTGGCGCTCGCACCAGACGTAGAGGACATCGGCACCGGTGCGCTGGGCCAATCGCCCGATCAGGGTCATGGTCGAGGCCGGCACGCCGAAGAATGGCGCCCATACGCCATCGCCCTGCTTGGGCTGCTGGTCGGGCAGGATGCCGACCACGCCGCCCGACTGCAGTCGCTTGAACAGCTGGCGGATGCCGATGCCCTCGGCGCGCACCTGCTCGACCCGGCCTTCGTCGCCCTGCGATTCGCGCACCCGGCGCAGGAAGGCATCGACCGTGGGGGATTCCGGGGGCGCGTACAGAATCGCCAGCGGCGTCCGCGTCGCCAGCCAGCGGTTGAGCAGCTCCCAGTTGCCGTGATGCGGCGCGGCGACGATCAGGCCGCGGCCGCCGGCCAGCGCGGCGTCGAACATCGCCACGCCCGGGCCTTCGTCCAGCATCGACAGGCTGTCGGCGGCTGGCCGGGTCCAGATCCGCAGGGTCTCGAAGGTCTGCCGGCCGGTGCTTTTCAGCGCGGCCTCGTGCAATGCGGCGCGCTTGGCGGCCGGCATGTCCGGGAAGGCCAGTTCCAGCCCGCGCATCGCCACCCGGCTTTCGCGGGCGTTGCGGCGGCGCCAGAAGCCAGCCAGCCCATCGCCCAGCCCGCGCAGCGTCGGCCAAGGCAGCCACCCGATCAGGCGCGCGAGAAGGAACAGCAAGAAGGCAGGGGTCGAACCCTTGGGCATTCGCGCAGTGTAAGCGGCGGCATCGACATCAGGCCCCGGGCTGGGGATGATGCGGCTTCACCCCTTCCCGCCAGGACCCATGCTCGCCCTGATCCAACGCGTCAGCCGCGCCCAGGTGGATGTGGAAGGAGAGACCGTTGGCCGTATTGGCCCCGGTCTGCTGGCGCTGGTCTGCGCCGAACCGGGCGATGGCGACGCCCGGGTGGTGCGGATGGCGGAGAAACTGCTGGCGTACCGGGTGTTCGGCGATGAAAACGGGCGGATGAACCGTTCGCTCACCGATGTCGGCGGCCAATTGCTGCTGGTCAGCCAGTTCACCCTGGCCGCAGACACGGGCAGCGGCCTGCGCCCGAGCTTCAGCACGGCCGCCGCACCGGCCGAAGCTGAACGCATTTATCGGCAATTGGTCCTTGAATGCGGGAAGCGGCATGCGCCGGGGGTGGAAACCGGGCGTTTCCGCGCCCATATGGAAGTCAGCCTGGTCAACGACGGCCCGGTGACCTTCCTGCTGCGGACCTGAATCCCCGCGGCCGGAACCGGCAGGTATAATTAGGGGTTCACTTACGCTCAGGTGGCAGCCCGCATGGCCAACGAACGCCAGGCCCAGTCCGAAATCAAGCAGCTCATCAGCAAGGGCCTGGAACAGGGCTACCTGACCTATGCCGAGGTCAACGATCACCTGCCCGACGACCTGGTCGACCCGGAGCAGATCGAAGACATCATCAGCATGATCAACGGCATGGGCATCGACGTGCATGAAGTCGCGCCCGATGCCGAGACGCTGCTGCTGGCCGGCCAGTCCGGCTCCGGCCGCGAGGTGGACGACACCGCCGCCGAGGAAGCCGCCGCCGCGCTTTCCGCGCTCGACACCGAGACCGGTCGCACCACCGATCCGGTCCGCATGTACATGCGCGAGATGGGCACGGTCGAGCTCCTGACCCGCGAGGGCGAGATCGCCATCGCCAAGCGCATCGAGGAAGGTCTGCATCAGGTCCTGTCCTCGCTGGCGCTGTTCCCGCCGTCGATCGAGGTCGTGCTGGGCGATTACGCCCAGCACCTCGCCGGCAAGAAGCGCCTGCCCGAGGTGATCGTCGGCTTCAACGACGTCATGCTCGAGGAAGAGGCCGCTGCGGCCGCCGCCGCCGAGGACGACGGCTCGGACGCCGAAGAGGAAGAGGCGGACGAAGACGAGGACGAAGACGACGACAACGACGAGCCCGCGCCCTCCGGCCCCGACCCCGAGGACGTCAAGGCGCGCATGTCCGCGCTCGAGGTGCTGTTCGGCAAGTTCCAGAAGGCGCACGCCAAGCACGGCCCGGCCCACAAGTCGGTGACCAAGCTGCGCGAGGAGATGGCCGACATCTTCGTCACCTTCAAGTTCCCGCTGCCGTACTTCGACACCCTGGTGCAGCAGCTGCGCGACGTGCAGAACGAGATCAAGATGCGCGAGCGCCGCATCATGGAACTGGCGACGCGCCAGGCCGGCATGCCGCGCAAGGAATTCCTGAAGGCGTGGGACGGCAACCAAGTCAACTTCGACTGGGTCGACGACCTGCTCAAGCGCAAGCAGAAGTGGGGCTCCGGCCTGCGCGACGTGCGCGAGCAGATCATCGACCAGCAGGAGTCGATCCTGGCGCTGGAGGCCGCGACCTCGCTGACGCTCGGGGACATCCGCGAGCTGGTGAAGGCGATGACCTACGGCGAGATCCAGGCGCGCAAGGCCAAGAAGGAAATGGTCGAGGCCAACCTGCGCCTGGTGATCTCCATCGCCAAGAAGTACACCAACCGCGGCCTGCAGTTCCTGGACCTCATCCAGGAAGGCAACATCGGCCTGATGAAGGCGGTGGACAAGTTCGAGTTCCGCCGTGGCTTCAAGTTCTCGACGTATGCCACGTGGTGGATCCGCCAGGCGATCACCCGCTCGATCGCCGACCAGGCGCGCACCATCCGCATCCCGGTGCACATGATCGAGACCATCAACAAGCTCAACCGCATCTCCCGCCAGATGCTCCAGACCTACGGCCGCGAGGCCACGCCGGAGGAGCTGGCGAAGGAAATGGACATGCCGGAGGACAAGATCCGCAAGGTCATGAAGATCGCCAAGGAGCCGATCTCGATGGAGACGCCGATCGGCGACGACGAGGATTCGCACCTGGGCGATTTCATCGAGGACACCAACGTGATGTCGCCGGTCGATGCCACCACCGACATCAACCTGATCGAGACGGTGCGCGACGTGCTGGCCGGGCTCACCCCGCGCGAGGCCAAGGTGCTGCGCATGCGCTTCGGCATCGACATGAACACCGACCACACGCTGGAAGAAGTGGGCAAGCAGTTCGACGTCACCCGCGAGCGCATCCGCCAGATCGAGGCCAAGGCGCTGCGCAAGCTGCGCCACCCGAGCCGCTCGGAAACGTTGCGCAGCTTCCTCGACATCGAGTGATCCGCGCCGGTCGAGGCACGAAAGCCCCGCTTCGGCGGGGTTTTTCATGGGCGGCCGCCGCGCGCGGGCCTGCCCGTACAATCGCGGCATGGGCCTATAGCTCAACGGTTAGAGCAGAGGACTCATAATCCTTTGGTTCCAGGTTCGAATCCTGGTGGGCCCACCATGCGACGGATCACGGCCGAGACCCGACGCGGCGGTCCTGGCTAGGGACCCGGAACGCACGGCGCGCTTCCGATGCTTCGTCCGCGATCGCGCACTCCGGCACGTGGTCGTTGACGAGCCCCATGGCCTGCATGAAGGCGTAGGCGGTGGTCGGGCCGAAGAACTTCCACCCGTTTTTCTTCAGGTCCCTGGACAGGGCGATGGCGCCCGGGCTGACCGAAACCGTCTGCGGTTCGGCGCGGCTGGCGCGGTCGGGTTCGTGGCGCCAGACGTAGGCGGCCAGCGACCCGTACGCGTCCTGCAGCCGGACGGCGCAGCGCGCGTTGTGGATGGCGGCTTCGATCTTGCCGCGATGGCGCACGATGCCCGCGTCCTGCAGCAGGCGCTGCACGTCCGCCTCCCCGTAGCGTGCCACCCGGTGGAAATCGAAGCCGTCGAACGCGCGGCGGAAGTTTTCTCGCTTGGACAAAATCGTGCGCCAACTCAGCCCCGACTGAAAGCTCTCCAGGCACAGCTTCTCGAACAGCCGCGTGTCGTCGGCGACCGGGAATCCCCACTCGCGGTCGTGGTAGGCCTCGAGCTCGGGTGCGGCGGCGCACCACCTGCACCGGGGCCGGCCGTCGCTGCCGAGGATGGTCCGTTCCGCGTTCATGTCGCCTTGCCGTCGAACAGCGCGGCCATCCCTTTGGCCATCCGGGACGGCGCAAACGCATGGACGTCCGGGACGACGATGCCGTGGGCCACGAACGGATCCGCGTCGATCAGCAGGTCCAATTCGGAGCGTGGCATGCCGGCTGCCAGCACCACGCCGCCCTGTCCGTTGTCCAGCGACCCGGCCAACAGCAAGGTGCCGGACGCGATGCCGCGTTCGATCCACGCCATGGGCGCGGGCACCCACTGGTCCGCCTGTGTGCGCTGCGGACCGGGCTTGAGGAAAGCGATGTACATGGCGCTCCTTTTCTAGCGACGTCGTGTTTGGTGGGCGGATGCGGGCGTATCGGGCGGCAGCGACTGCAGCCATGCCTCCACGGCTTCGGTCTCGCGGCGGATGAAGGCCTCGTCGTGGAAGGCGTTCGCCAGCGAGGCGACGCCCTGGCTGCGCGCGAGCAGGTGCATCGCCAGCGCATCCGCGTCGCGGTGGCGGCCCATCGCCTCGAACTGCATGCGCAGCCAGCCGCGGAATTGCCCGAAGATCATGCCTGCATCGCCGGCGGCGACATGGTCGAGCTTGGACAATTCCGCGCACAGCGTGCCCACCGGGCAACCATGCCGCTGGATGTCGCTGCGGTTGCGCACCAGCATGCGGACGAAACAACGCAGTCGCCCGAGTGGCGTGTCGGCCTCGCCGGTCCAGTCCTCGAGCAGCGCCTGCGTCCGGGCCGCGCGCAACGCGATCACCGCGGCGAGGATTTCGTCCTTGCTCTTGAAGTGGTGGTAGAAGTTGCCGCGCGACAAGCCGACCTGCCCCGCGATGTCGGCGAACGATGTTTTCCCGAAACCCTGCCGGTAGAACAGGGCGTCGGCGGCCTCGATGATGCGTTGGCGCGTGCCCGTTCCGGCCGGGGCGGGGGTGAGGAGGGTTTGCGCGGGGGCGGAGGCGGCCATGCCACGCAAGTTAGGACGATTGTCCTAAAGCGTCAATCGCATGCGCGGCGGCCTGCCCGGGGCCGTCTTCGCGCCTCGTGCATGGGGCGGCCGGGAGAATGCCGCGAACCCATCGGCCGCCGAGACCCGACCCGCATGAATGGAATCCGAAAGATGGCGGGGCGAGGCGATGCCGGAATACGCGCATGAGCGCCGGGATCGTCTGGTTCAGGCGTGACCTGCGGCTCGCGGACCATCCCGCGCTGCATCGTGCCCTGCAGGAGTGCGAGGCATTGGCCTGCATCTACATCGATGCGCCGGGCGATGACGGCCGCGATGCATCGCGCGCGTGGCTGCGGCATTCGCTCGATGCACTCGGCGAGGCGATCGCCGCACGCGGCGGCGCGCTGCACGTGCTGCGGGGTGACCCGGCCGCATGGCTGCCGCGGCTGGCCGAGGCACTGGGCGCCCGGGCGGTCTATGCCTCGCGCCTGCACGAGGCGGATGCGGATGCCGGCGACGAGCGGATCGCCGCGGCGTTGCGCCGCGACGGGCGCGCCTTCATCCGGCTGGGCGGGCGCCTGCTGACTGACGCCGATGCGGTCATGACCCGGTCCGGCACGCCGTTCCGCGTGTTCACGCCGTTCCTGCGCGCGGCGCGCCCAACTTGGCGACCCCGACCGTTGTTGCCGGCGCCGGCACGGATTCCCGGCGCTTCGATGCCCGTGCTGCCCGGATTGCATTCGCGGCGGATCGCCGCACCCCGGCCCGCCTGGGATGCGGAGTTCTGGGCGGAATGGACGCCGGGCGAGCATGGCGCAACGACGCGCTTGGCCGGATTCCTGCCGAAGCTGTCGCGCTACGCCGAAGGCCGCGATCTGCCGGCGCACGACCTGACCTCGCGTCTGTCGCCGCACCTGCATTTCGGGGAAATCGGCCCGGGCGCGATCCTTTCCGCCATCGCGGCATCGCCGGGCGAAGGGGCGGAGAAGTTCATCGCGGAACTGGGCTGGCGCGAGTTCGCGTATTACGTGCTGGCGCACTGGCCGCATGCCGCGCAGGAGAATTTCGATCCGCGCTTCGATGGCATGGCATGGACCCGGGACGAAGTGGCCTTCGATGCCTGGCGCATGGGCCGGACCGGGGTACCGCTCGTCGATGCCGGGATGCGTCAGCTCTGGCGCACCGGCTGGATGCACAACCGCGTGCGGATGATCGCCGCGTCCTATCTCGTCAAGCACGTCGGGGTCGACTGGCGGCGCGGCGCCGACTGGTTCCTCCACACGCTGGTGGATGCCGACCTCGCCAACAATGCCCTCGGTTGGCAATGGGTCGCCGGCAGCGGCGTCGATGCCGCGCCGTACTACCGCATCTTCAATCCGGTGCTGCAGTCGCGGAAGTTCGATCCGGAAGGTGATTACATCCGCCGCTGGGTGCCGGAATTGGCAGCCTTGTCGACACGGGAAATCCACGCACCGTGGGAATTCGGCCGCAAGGTCGAAGGCTATCCCGCCCGCCCGGTCGTCGGGCTCGGCGAAGGGCGTGCGCGGGCGCTGGCCGCATTCGCCGCGCTCAAGTCCGGCTGAGGCCTCGAGTTCCGCCCGCACCAGCATGCCCATGTCGTGTCCGGGCGGGCACAATGGCGGCGATCGACGGAGGCGCGAGATGAAGGGCGGAGAAGCGATTTCAAGACGAGTGGTCTGGCTCATCCCGGTGCTCGTGCTGTCCGGCTGCATGTCAGCACGCGGCCCGGCCGCGCAGGCGCCGTTGCCGTCGAATGCGGTCGCCGCCGGCTTTGCGGATGTGGGCGCACGCGTGCCCGATGCGATCATGGACATCCGCTACGCCACGGCCGGGAATTTCACCGGCACGCGCGTCGATGGCTACGGCGCAGCGCGCTGCTGGCTGCAGCGCCCGGCTGCCGAAGCGCTGGCAAAGGTGGCGGCGGACCTGCGCGCCGAAGGCCTGCGGCTGCAGGTCTTCGATTGCTATCGTCCGGCGCGCGCGGTCGCGCATTTCATGCGCTGGGCGCGCGACCTCGCCGACCAGCGCACCAAGGCGGGGTATTACCCCGATCTGGACAAGGCCACGCTGGTGCCGGGATACATCGCGGAACGTTCCGGCCACAGTCGCGGCGCCACCATCGATCTCAGCCTCGCCCGCTGCGACGCGCGCGGCGAATGCGCGGTGCTGGACATGGGCACGCCGTTCGATTTCTTCGATCCGCTTGCCAATACCGACGATCCGCGGATCACGCCGGCGCAGCGCGCGAATCGCGAACGCCTGCGTGCGGCCATGCAGCGCCGCGGCTTCGCCAACTACCCGATGGAATGGTGGCACTACACCTTCAAGCCGGAACCTGCACCGGACACCTACTTCGACATCCCGCTGGAATAGAAGAACCCTGCGTGCGCATGGCATCCTGTCCGCCACGCCGGAGGACACGATGAACCCACGCCTGCCCGAGACCATCGAACGCGAAACCGCCCCCGATCCCGAATGGACGGTGATCTGGCTGCACGGGCTGGGCGCCGATGGCAACGACTTCGTCCCGCTGGTGCCCGAATTGCTGCGCCCGGGCTGGCCGGCGTTGCGCTTCGTGTTCCCGCATGCGCCGGTGCGGCCGGTGACGATCAACGGCGGAATGCGGATGCGGGCCTGGTACGACATCAAGGAGATGACGCTGACCAATCGTGCCGACGTCGAAGGCGTGCGCGAATCCATCGCCAGCGTGCGGGCGCTGATCGCGCGCGAAGACGAGCGCGGCATAGCGCCCGGGCGCATCCTGCTGGCCGGGTTCTCGCAGGGCGGCGCGGTGACGCTGGCGGCGGCCGCGAACGGGCTTCAGGCCGCGGGCTTCATCGCCCTGTCCACCTACCTGCCGATGGCGCCGGATACCCCGCCGGCCGCCGATGCCGCGAAGGCGCCGGTGTTCATGGCGCACGGCACCTTCGACCCGGTGGTGCCGGTGATGGCCGGCCAGCTCGGGATGCAGCAGATGCGCGCGCTGGGCTTTGCGGTGGACTGGCATGTCTACCCGATGCAGCACCAGGTCAGCGCCGAGGAAATCGCCGACCTGTCGGCGTGGCTGGACGTGCGCCTGCAGCGGGCATGACGCCGGCGCGGCCCGGGATTATCCTCCGGGCTATGGGATGCCCGCGATGCGGATACTGATCGTCGACGACGAACCCTTGGCGCGGGCGCGCCTGCGCGGTCTGCTGTCGGACTTGCCCGGCGTGGAGCTGGCGGGTGAGGCCGGCGATGGCGAGGCGGCGTTGCGCGCCTGCGAGCGCCATCGGCCGGACCTGGTCATGCTCGACATCCGCATGCCCGGCATGGACGGAATGGAAGTGGCGCGCCGACTGGCTGCGCTGCCTGCGCCGCCGCTGGTGGTGTTTTGCACGGCCTACGACGGCCATGCCCTCAGCGCCTTCGAGACTGCCGCGATCGATTACCTGGTGAAACCGGTGCGCGCCGAGCGGCTGGCCGAAACCCTGCGTCGCGCCCGTGCGCGGCTGGGCGAGGCGCCCGCCGCCGCTTCCGCGCGAACCCAGCTGCGCGCGCGCCTGGGGGGGGAGATCCGCCTGATCCCGGTCGCCGACATCCGCTACCTGCTGGCGGAGGAAAAATACGTGGTCGTGCACCATGCCAACGGCGAGGACGTGATCGAGGAATCGCTGAAATCGCTGGAAGAGGAGTTCGGCGCGCGCTTCCTCAGGATCCATCGGAACTGCCTGGTCGCGCGCGATGCCCTCAAGGCGCTGCGGCGGGACCCCGACGGCCGCTTCCAGGCGATTCTGCACGGCGTCGACCGGCCGCTGGACGTGAGCCGCCGCAGCCTGCCCGAGTTGCGCGAGGCGATGCGCCACCTGTGAGGCCGGCCTGGCGCGCCTCGGCGATAATGGGCCCATGCAGACGCTGCGCATCGCCACCCGCAAGAGCCCGCTCGCCCTCTGGCAGACCGAACATGTCGCCGGATTGCTGCGCGAGTGCCATCCCGACATCGCGATCGAGCTGGTGCCGTTGTCCACCCGCGGCGACGAGTTGCTGGATCGCTCGCTGGCCGCGATCGGCGGCAAGGGCCTGTTCCTGAAGGAGCTGGAGCTGGCAATGCTGCGCGGCGAGGCCGATTGCGCCGTGCATTCGCTCAAGGACGTGCCGATGGAGCTGGAGCCGGGTTTCGCGATGCCGGCGATCCTCAAGCGTGCGGATGCCGCGGATGCCTTCGTCAGCAACGATTTCGCGGATATCGCTTCGTTGCCGTCGGGCGCGCGGGTCGGCACTTCGTCGCTGCGGCGCCGTGCGCAGCTGTTGGCCTTGCGCAACGACCTGGTCATCGACGACTTGCGCGGCAACGTGAACTCGCGCCTGGCCAAGCTCGATGTTGGCGATTACGCGGCGATCCTGTTGGCCTGCGCCGGGCTGCAGCGGCTCGGCTTCGACGAGCGCATCCGCGCGCGGCTGGACGCGCCGGCGTGGCTGCCGGCACCGGCGCAGGGCGCCATCGCGATCGAGTGCCGCGATGACGCGCCCGCCATCCATGCCCTGCTGGCCGGGCTGGACGATGCCGATACCCGTAGCCGCGTCAGCGCCGAGCGCGCGATGAACCGAGCGCTGGACGGCAGCTGCCACGTGCCGGTGGCGGGTTACGCCACGCTCGAAGGCGAGACCCTGCACCTGCAGGGGCTGGTCGGCTCGGCCACGACCGGCGAACAGGTGCGCGCCGAGGCGCGCGGGCCGCGACGCGACCCCGATGCGCTGGGCCGGCAAGTCGCCGCCGCGCTGATCGCGCAGGGCGCGCGCGGGTTCATCGATTGACCGGGTCGCGCCGGGTCAGAACGGGAAGTAGCGCGGGATCAGCACCACCGCCATCGCGAAGAACAGCAGGTTGAGCGGCAGGCCGATGCGCAGGAAATCGGTGAAGCGATAGCCGCCGGCGGTGTAGACCATGGTGTTGGTCTGGTAGCCGACCGGCGTGGAAAAGCTGGTGGAGGCGGCGAAGGCGACGGCCACCAGGAACGGCTTGGGATCCACGCCCATGGTCTCGGCGGTGGCGATGGCGATCGGCGCGATCAGGACCGCCGAGGCGTTGTTGCTCATCAACTCGGTCATCACCGCGGTCAGCAGGTAGATCACCGCGAGGGTGAGCATCGGGCCGCCGTCGTCGGTCAGCGACATGGCGTTGCGCGCGATCCAGTCCGCGCCGCCGGAGTTCTGCAGCGCGATGCCGAGCGGCAAGACGCCGGCGAGCAGCACGATGACCCGCCAGTCGATGCCGGCATAGGCCTGTTCCGGGCGCAGCACGTGCAGCACCACCAGCGCCACGCAGCCGAGCAGGGCGGAGGCGACGATCGGCATCACTCCGAAGGCGGCCAGCAGCACGGTGCACGCCATGATCCCGACCGACAGCGCGGCGCGCATCTTGTCGATGCGCGGGACATGGTGCTCGCGGATCAGCACCAGCCCGGGGTCCCGGCGAAGTGTCGCCAGCGCGCGCGGGGTGCCGTTGACCAGCAGGATGTCGCCCACCTGCAGCGCCGTGTGCTGCAGGGGCTGGCGCAAGGGCGTGCCCGGGCGCTGCAGGGCGCGCACGCGCACGCGCCAGGCATGGCCGAAGCGCAGTTCGGAAAGCGTGCGGCCGACCAGGTGCGAACCGGGTGCGACCAGCACCTCGCCCAGCACATGCTCGGCATCGGGGTCGCCGGAGAGATCGGGCGCGACCGGATCGAAATCCAGTTTCAGGGACTTGCGCAGCTTGGCGATTTCATCCCACACGCCGCGCACCAGCAGGTGGTCGCCGGCCTCGACGGTGCTGGCCCGCGGCCTCGGCAGGATGCGACCGTCCCGATGGATCTCCACGAGGTACGCATCGCCGATGTCCAGCGGCAACACCGCGGAACCGAACTTGCCGACCGCGGGCGACTCCGGGTTCACCAGCAGATCCACCAGCCAGCGGCCGTGGTGGCCATCCTTGTCGTCCTCAGGCCCATCGTGGTCGGGCAGCAGAAAGCGCCGCGTCACCATCAGGTACAGCGTGCCCGCGGCGACGAACCAGAGGCCCAGGTGGGCGAACTCGAACAGAGTGAATCCGGGCAAGCCCGATTGCCGGGCGATCGAATCCACCAGCAAGTTGGTGGAGGTGCCGATCAGGGTGCAGACGCCGCCGAATTGCGCAGCGTAGGACAGCGGGATTAGGAATTTCGAGGGTGACTGGCCGATGGCACCGGTCGCGGCGATCACCAGCGGCAGCAGGATGGCAACGATGGCGGTGTTGTTGACGAACGCCGAGGCCGTCGCGGCCATCAGCATCATCACCAGCGCGAAAAGCCATGGCCAGCGGATCCGCGTCAGCATGTCGCCGATGCCGACCAGGATGCCGCTCTGCTGGATGCCCGCGCTCAGCACGAACATCGCCGCGACCGTCACCGTGGCCTCGCTGGAGAAGCCGGACAGGGCCTCGGTCGGCGTCACCAGGCCCAGCGTAAGCACGCTGACCAGGACCAGCATCGCCACCACGTCCACCGGCAACTTCTCGGTCACGAACAGATAGACCGCCCCGGCCAGCACGGCGAAGGTCAACCAAGCCTCGGTGGTCACACACGCCGCTCCTTGCATCCCCTCGATGAAGGCTAACCCATCCGGCGGTGGCGGGACCGTGCAGGCCCCGGTTGCCGATGTCTTTCGCCGGCATGCCGGCCCGGCCCCAGCCGAGCGGGCGCATCCCGCATAATCGCCGCATGGACCGCTACGAACGCATCACCGCGCTGCATCGCACCCTGAAGGCGGCGCGCTACCCGATCAACGTCAAGCGCCTGCAGGAGGAACTGGGCTGCTCGCGCGCGACCGTCTACCGCGACCTCGCTTTCCTGCGCGACGGCCTGATGGCACCGATCGTGGGCGATGGCGAGGCGGGCTTCCGCTACGACCCGCACGAATCCGACCGCTTCGAGCTGCCCGGCCTGTGGCTGAGCTCGGAAGAGCTGCATGCGTTGCTGGCCGCGCAGCAACTGCTCTCGCGCACCGGCGGCGGGGTGCTGTCCTCGGCGATGGCGCCGCTGCAGCAGCGCGTCGAAGCCTTGCTGGCCGAGCAGGCCGGCGGCGAGCGCTGGCCGGTCGAGCGCGTGCGCGTCATCCCGCATCGCACCCGCAAGCTGGACGAGGCGAGCTTCCGCACCGTCGCTTCGGGCGTGCTGGAGCGCCGGCGCCTGTCGTTTGAATACCGTGCGCGCTCCACCGACGAGAAGACCCGCCGCAACGTGTCGCCGCAGCGCATCACCCATTACCGCGACAACTGGTATCTGGATGCCTGGGACCACGACCGCGAGGCCCTGCGCAGCTTCTCGGTGGACCGCATGGGCGGCGCGCAGCTGTCGAAGGAAGCCGCCATCGACGTGCCCGAAGCCGACCTCGACCATCACCTGGCCGGCAGCTACGGCATCTTCTCCGGCGAACCCAAGGGCTGGGCGACGATCCTGTTCAGCGCCAAGGCCGCGCGCTGGGTGGCCGACGAGCGCTGGCACTCCAAGCAGCAGGGACGTTTCCTGGCCGATGGTCGCTACGAGCTGAAGGTGCCCTACAGCGCCGGTCGCGAGCTGCTGATGGACGTGCTGCACTACGGCGCCGATGCGGAGATCGTCGAGCCCGCCTCGCTGCGCGCGCAGGCCCGCAGCCTGCTGGACCTGGCCCGCTCCAACTACGACTGATCCGCGTCCGTCGCAAGGTCGCAGCCCGTGCGACCGGGCCGGCGCAGTCTGGCGCTCCACACCCGAGGAGCGCCGCCATGGATCGTCCATCGTCATCGCCGTCCCCCATCGACCGCTGGTTGCTGCAGGCGCTGGTTGCCGGTGCCTCGGCCGCCTTGCTGCTGCCCTTTGCGCAGATCCATACCGCGACCTTCGGCTGGCTGCCCCTGTGGCTGGTCGGCTTGCCGCTGGCGGCGTGGCTGGGCTGGCGCGGCTTGAGCCGGATGGGGACGATGCCGGCTTCGGTGGCTTCCGCACGCGGCCGCCGGCGCATGGACATCGGGCCTGCACGCGGCCGCCGCAGCGCCGGGCGGGCACCGATGGCCACTCGCCGGATGCCCGCCCGGGCATGACTTCCGGCCCGGGGGCGGTCGCGGAGGCTGTGCTAGCGTGCTGGATCGACCCCAGCCGTATGGAAACTCCATGTCCAAGCTGCTCCACGCCGCCCAGCTCGCGGGCGCCACTGCGCTCCTGACCGTCTGCGCCGGCCAGGCCGTTGCCGCCCCCGCCCAGAACAAGGAACCCGCCGCCATGCCCGCCGCCCAGGACGCCGATGCCTACCAGTGGCTGGAAGACGTCGGCGGTGACAAGCAGTTGGCCTGGGTGCGCGAACGCAACGCCAAGTCCGAGGCCGCGCTGGCCGCGACGCCCGAATTCAAGAAGCTGGAGGGCGAGATCCTGTCCATCCTCGACTCGGACGCCAAGATCCCCGGCGTCTACAAGCAGGGCGAGTGGTATTACAACTTCTGGCAGGACAAGGCCAATCCGCGCGGCCTGTGGCGCCGCACCACGCTCGCCGAATACCGCAAGGCCAGCCCGAAGTGGGAGACGGTGCTCGACGTCGACGCCCTCAACAAGGCCGAGGGCGAGAACTGGGTGTGGCACGGCGCGCAGTGCCTGCGCCCGGCCTACACGCGCTGCCTGGTCGCGCTCTCGCGCGGTGGTGCCGATGCTGACGTCACCCGTGAATTCGATCTCGCCACCCGCACGTGGGTGAAGGACGGCTACTTCCGCCCCGAGGCCAAGGGCGGCATGAGCTGGATCGACCTGGACAACGTCTTCGTGTTCACCGATTTCGGCGAAGGCAGCCTGACCACGTCGGGCTACCCCCGCGTCGCCAAGCTGTGGAAGCGCGGCACCCCGCTGTCCGCCGCGGAGGTGGTGTACGAGGGCAAGCCGACGGACATGTACATCGCGGCGACGCACGACGACACGCCGGGCCATGAACGCGATTTCGTCAGCAACACCATCGCCTTCTACAACGACGAGCTCTACCTGCGCGGCAAGGACGGCAAGCTGACCAAGGTCGACGTGCCCAATTCGGTCGACAAGGGCGTGCATCGCCAGTGGCTGTCTCTGCAGCCGCGCGAGGACTGGACGGTCGGCGGCAAGACCTACAAGGGCGGCTCCTACCTGATCGCCGATTTCGACGGCTGGATGGCCGGCAAGCGCGAGCTGACCGTGCTGTTCGAGCCGACTGAGCGCACCTCGCTGGCCGGCGCGACCTGGACCCAGAACCACGTCGTGCTGAACGTGCTGGAGGACGTCAAGAACAAGCTCAGCGTGTTGACGCCGGGCAAGGACGGCTGGGCGCGCAGCGAGTTCGTCGGTGCGCCGGCCATCGGCACGATCGGCGTGGGCGCGGTCGACAGCGACGAGTCCGATGCGGTGTGGATGACGGTGTCGGGCTACACCACGCCGACCACGCTGTCGCTCGCCGAGATCGGCAGGAAGCCCGAAGTGCTGAAGACCATGCCGACCTTCTTCGATGCGTCGAACCAGGTGGTCGAGCAGCACTTCGCCACCAGCAAGGACGGCACCAAGGTGCCGTATTTCATCGTCCACAAGAAGGGCCTGAAGCTGGATGGCCAGAACCCGACGCTGCTCTACGGCTACGGCGGCTTCGAGATCTCGCTGACCCCGGGCTATTCCGGCAGCATCGGCAAGGGCTGGCTGGAGAAGGGTGGGGTGTACGTCGTCGCCAACATCCGCGGCGGCGGCGAATACGGCCCGCGCTGGCATCGCGCCGCGCTCAAGGAAAACCGCCACAAGGCCTACGAGGATTTCGCGGCGGTGGCGCAGGACCTGGTCGCGCGCAAGATCACTTCGCCCAAGCGCCTGGGCACGCAGGGCGGCAGCAATGGCGGCCTGCTGATGGGCAACATGCTGACCCAGTACCCGGAGCTGTTCGGTGCGATCGTGGTGCAGGTGCCGCTGCTCGACATGAAGCGCTACAGCCACCTGCTGGCGGGTGCCTCGTGGATGGCGGAATACGGCAACCCGGACAAGCCGGAAGAATGGGCCTTCATCCAGAAGTTCTCCCCGTACCACCTGTTCGATCCGGCCAAGACCTATCCGCCGACCCTGTTCACCACCTCCACGCGCGACGACCGCGTGCACCCGGGCCACGCGCGCAAGATGATGGCGAAGATGGAAGCGGCCGGTAAGGATGCGCTCTACTACGAGAACATCGAAGGCGGCCACGGCGGTGCGGCCAACAATGCGCAGCGCGCGCACATGACCGCCCTGGCCTACACCTTCCTTTGGAACGAGCTGAACAAGTGATGCCGTGCAACGGGCGCCCCGCACCAGCGGGGCGTTTGCATTCAAGCCCAGGAGCCCGCATATGAACCCGAACCCCTACGCCGTCGCGCTCGCGCTCGCCATGACCGTCACCACTGCCCAAGCCCAAAACAAACCCGTGCCGCCGGATGTGGCCAAGAAGCCGCACGTGGTCAAGGCGCCGCACGGCGCCGAACGCCAGGACGAGTACTACTGGCTGCGCGACGACAAGCGCCAGGACACGGCGATGCTGGATTACCTCAAGGCCGAGAATGCCTATGCCGATGCCTTGATGGCGCCGCTCAAGCCGGTCGAGGACAAGATCTACGACGAGATCGTCTCGCGCATCAAGCAGGACGACAGCTCGGTGCCGTACCGCGACCGCGGTTACTGGTATTACTCGCGATACGAGAAGGGCAAGGACTACCCGGTGCACGCGCGCCGCAAGGATGGCGCGGGCATCGATGCGCTTTCTATCCAGAAGGCCAACGAGGCCGGCGACTTCGCCGATGAGCAAGTGCTGCTGGATGTCAACGCCTTGGCAGTCGGGCACGATTACTACGCCGCCAACCCGGTCGCCATCAGCCAGGACAACAAGCTGATGGCTTGGGCCGACGACACCAATGGCCGTCGCCAGTACACGATCCGCATCAAGAACCTCGAGACCGGCGAGGTCATGGCCGACACCCTTGTCGGTACCAGCGGCAACGCGGTGTGGGCGGATGACGGCAAGACCTTGTTCTACGTCGAGAACGATCCCAAGACGCTGCTCACCACCAAGGTGAAGCGCCACGTGCTCGGCACAGACGGCAAGCGCGATGCGCTGGTCTACGAGGAAAAGGACGACAGCTTCTACATGGGCATCGGCCGCACCCGCGACGATGAGTTCATCTGCATCAGCGTCAGCAGCACGGTGTCCGACGAAATGCGTTGCACCTCGGCGGCGAAGCCGGGCGAGTTCGCCGTGCTCGCGCCGCGCCATCGCGATGTCGAATACGACGCCGACCACTACGGCGGCCGCTGGGTGATCCGCACCAACGCCGATGGCGCCACCAACTTCAAGCTGGTGACCGCGCCGACCGGCAGCACTTCGCGCAATGACTGGAAGGACGTGCTGCCGCACGATGCGAATGTCTTCATCGAAGGCTACGAGTTGTTCGACGATTTCACCGCCGTGAGCGAGCGTTCGGGCGGGCTGGAGCGCGTGCGCATCCTAAAGGCCGATGGCGGCTCGGAATACGTGAAGGCGGACGAGCCCGCGTATTCGATGGGCCTGTCGGCCAATCCGGAAGGCGATTCCGACTGGTTGCGCTACAGCTACACCTCGATGACCACGCCGGCCACGACCTACGAGCTCAACGTCAGGACCGGCGAGCGCCGCCAACTCAAGCAGCAGCCGGTGCCGGGCTACGATGCGTCCAGGTACGTCACCGAGCGCGTCTGGGTGCCGGCGCGTGACGGCAAGACCCGGATCCCGGTGTCGCTGGTCTATCGCAAGGACTTCAAGCGCGACGGCACGGGCGCGATGCTGCAGTACGGCTACGGCAGCTATGGCGCGTCGATGGACCCGGGCTTCAGCATCACCACGGTCAGCCTGCTTGATCGCGGCATGATCTACGCGCTGGCGCACATCCGAGGCGGCCAGGAGATGGGTCGCGGCTGGTACGAAGACGGCAAGATGTTCAACAAGAAGAACACCTTCACCGACTTCGTCGATGTCACCCGCTGGCTGGTCGAGAACAAGTACGCGGCCAAGGATCGCGTCGCCGCGATGGGCGGCAGCGCCGGTGGCCTCTTGATGGGCGCGGTCAGCAACATCGCGCCGCAGGACTATCGCGCGATCCTCTCGCAGGTGCCGTTCGTGGACGTGGTGACGACGATGCTCGACGCCAGCATCCCGCTCACCACCAACGAGTACGATGAGTGGGGCAATCCGGAGGCCAGCAAGGAAAGCTACGCCTACATGCTGAGCTACTCGCCCTACGACAACCTCTCGAAGCAGGCCTATCCGGCGATGTTCGTCGGCACCGGCCTGTGGGATTCGCAGGTGCAGTACTGGGAGCCGGCCAAGTACGTGGCGCGCCTGCGCGACCTGGACACCAGCGATTACCCGGTGGTTTTCCGCACCAACATGGAAGCCGGCCACGGCGGAAAGTCGGGTCGATTCCGTCGCTACCGCGAACAGGCGGAGATGTACGCCTTCATGTTCGACCAGTTGGGCGTGAGTGCCACGCCCTGATGCGGGTTGCCCGTGATGCGGGAAACGAAGGCCGGGCTTGCCCGGCCTTCGTTCTTTCCGGGGCCGGCTTCGGTATCGTGGCGCGATGCGCAGACTGACTCGTGCCGGATGGTGGTTGCTGGCCTACGCCAGCCTGGGCCTCGGCTTCATCGGCCTGTTCGTGCCGGGCCTGCCGACGGTGCCGTTCGTGCTGCTGTCGGCGTTCGCCGCCGCGCGCGGCTCCGAGTGGCTGCACGTCTGGCTGATCGCACACCCGAGGTTCGGCCCGATGATCCGCGACTGGCAGCTGCACGGCGCGATCAGCCGCCGCGCCAAGCGCTGGGCCTTGGCGATGATGGCGCTGTCCGCGCTGCTGATGCTGGCCTTCATTCCCGACCGTCGGCTGGCGCTGCCGGGCATCGGCGTGATGGCGATCGTCGGCGCGTGGCTGTGGCGAAGGCCGGAGCCGCCGGTCATCGAATGAATGGCGTTTCTGGGAGGCTCCCGGTGACCGTCGCGCCGCGTTACCATCACGGCATGAAGATGTCTCGCCTCGCCCTCATCGTCGCCGGCCTGCTGGTCCTGGCCGCCTGCGGCAACAAGGGGCCGCTGGTCCTGCCGCAAAAGCCCGCTCCCGTGCAGGACCCGTTGCCGCCCCCGGTCGAGCCGGCGGCTGCGTTGCCCCCTGCGACGACCGAGCCGACCTCGCCGAAGACCGAGGGCGGCGGGACGCCGCGCTAGACGATGCGCTTCACCAAGATGCACGGCGCGGGCAACGACTTCGTCGTGATCGACCTGCGCGGCGCCGACGTGGCGCCATCCCCCCTGTTGTGGCGATTGCTGGGCGACCGCCATCGCGGCGTGGGTTGCGACCAGATCCTGACCATCGAAGCGCCACGCGATGCCGATGCCCATGCGCGCTACGCGATCTGGAACAGCGACGGCAGCCCGGCCGGGCAATGCGGCAACGGCGCGCGCTGCATCGCGGCCTGGCTGGCGCGCGAGGACGGCATCGATGCCGCGCGCTTCCTGCTGGAATCGCCGGCCGGCCTGCACGGGGCCGAGCACGTCGGCGCGGATCGCTGGCGGATCGGCATGGGGCGTCCGCGCTTCGCGCCGGACGTGGTGCCGATGACGGGTTTCGGCACTGAGCAGGACTGCTACATGATCGAGACCGCCGGCATGCACGTCGAATTCGGCGCCGTATCGATGGGCAACCCGCACGTGCTGGTCGAAGTGGAGAACATCCATGCCGCGCCCGTCGCGGTCGTCGGGGCCGCGCTGCAATCCAGCACGGTCTTCCCGGATTCGGTCAACGTAGGCTTCGCGCAGGTGGTTTCACCCGGCCAGGTGCGCCTGCGCGTCTTCGAGCGCGGCGCCGGCGAGACCCTGGCCTGTGGCAGCGGCGCTTGCGCGGCCGCCGCAATCCTCATGCGCCGCGGCCGTATCGATCGTCGCGCCACGTTTTCGTTGCCGGGCGGCGAGCTCATGATCGAATGGCCGGATGAGCAAGCCGGCATCGCCATGACCGGTCCGGTCGCCTTCGTCTATTCCGGCACGCTCGAAGCCGGTTTCCTCCGGGATCGCCATCCATGAAAGATCATGAAGAAAAGTTGGGCATGCACGAAGTCGCGGCATGGCTGCGGCGGCATCCGAATTTCCTGCAGCAATTTCCCGATCTCGCCTCGTCGCTGGTGGTGCCGCGCGAACAGGGGCCGGCCGCCTCGCTCGCCAGCTACCAGTTGGAGGTGCTGCGGGACAAGAACCGCGAGCTGGGCCGGCGCCTGCACGAGCTGCACGCCAATGCGCAGGAGAACGAGCGGCTGGCGGTCCGTACCCACCAACTGACGCTGGCGTTGATGCGCCAGTCTTCCGCGGCCGGTGTGGTGCGCGCGATGGCCGCGTCGCTGGCCGAAGATTTCCACGGCGACCTGGTGCGGATCGTGCTGTTCGCGGACGTGGCGGGACTCGATGCGGAGGACTGGATCCGGACGATTCCCGAAGCCGCCGATGCGATCGCGCCGTTCCGCGACGCATTGCGCGAAGAGACGCCGCTGTGCGGGCGGCTCAATCCCGACAAGAACGCGCTGCTCTATGCCGACCGTGCCGACGAAGTGCAGTCCAGCGCCCTGCTGTCGATGGCGGGCATCGGCCTGGTGGCGGTCGGCAGTCGCGATCCCAACCGTTTCTTCCCCGGGATGGGCACGCTGTTCCTGCGCATGATGGGCGAAGCCTTCGCCGCGGCCTTGGAGAGCTTCAGGGGCGGAGCGGCGGAACGCGACCCCGAGCCGTCGTGAGCGGATCGCGCCATCCGGCACGATGCCCGGGCGTGGAAGGCGCCTGAGGCGGGACATGGATTCCACGGTTGCCCGCTTCCTCGAACACCTCGCCGTCGAGCGGCGGATGTCGGAGCACACGTTGGACGGCTATCGACGCGACCTCCAAGCGCTGGAGGCCTGGAACGTCGCGCGCGACGGCGCGTCGCTGGCTTCGCTGGATAGCGCCGCGTTGCGCGCGTTCATCGCCAGCGAGCATCGCCGCGGGTTGTCGCCGCGCAGTCTCCAGCGGCGCCTGTCGGCTTGCCGCGGTTTCTTCCGCTGGCTGCATGCGTACGGAGCGATTCCCGCCAACCCGGCCAGCGGCCTGCGCGCGCCGAAAGCGCCGCGCAAGCTGCCGGAGGTGCTGGATGTCGACGAGGCGGTGCGCCTGGTCGAGGTCGATACCGGCGCGCCGCTCGGGCTGCGCGACCGCGCCATGCTGGAGCTGCTGTATTCCTCCGGGTTGCGCGTGTCCGAACTGTGCAGGCTCTGCTGGAACGCGCTCGACCTGGCGGGCGGCAGCGTGCGGGTGCTCGGCAAGGGCGGCAAGGAGCGGATCGTGCCGGTCGGCTCGCACGCCTGCGCCGCACTGGCCGAATGGCGCCGGGAGTCGGCCATGGCGGCCGATGCGCCGGTGTTCCCGGGACGGGGCGGAGGCGGGCTGAGCCCGCGGGCCGTGCAGGTGCGCCTGCGCCAGTTGGCGATCCGGCAGGGAGTGGGCAAGCGCGTGCATCCGCACTTGCTCCGGCACAGTTTCGCCAGCCACGTGCTGGAATCCTCGGGCGATCTGCGCGGTGTCCAGGAACTGCTGGGCCACGCCGATATCGCCACCACCCAGATCTATACCCATCTGGATTTCCAGCATCTGGCGAAGATCTACGACGGCGCGCATCCGCGCGCGCGGCGCAAGCGCGGCAAGGACGGCAGCACCACTTGACCGCCGTCAAGGCCGGGCAAGGCCATGGCGGCGACCATGTGGGCATGCCCGAGACCATCGAAGCCTGGAAGTGCGTGGGCTGCGGACGCCTGCAGGCCGATCGGCCCTGCATCGGCGTATGCACGGATCGCCGCGTCGAGCTGGTCGAGGCCGCGGATTACGCCGAGCTGGCGTGGCGCGTGGAGCAACTTGAAGCCGCGCTGGCGCTGATCGCGCGCGTGACGCCCAAGCCGGAAGCCCTGGCGGAAAGCTGGTCGGCGCTGCAGGACCGTGCAAGGGCATTGCTGGATGCGGGCGATGCCGCGACGCGGTGAACTCCTCGAATTGTCGAGGGAGCACCACGGCGCGCTGTTGCTGGCGCGTGACGCGATGCGTTTGCCCCTGGAGGCGCCGCGCGATGAGTTGGCGGCAATGAACCGCCGCATCGCCGGTTACTGGAAGGAGACGATGGCGGCGCATTTCAGGCAAGAGGAAAACCTGCTGCTTCGCCATCCAGGCGTGCTGCCGGCGCCTCTTGCGATGCAGCTGCTGGATGAACACCGACTGTTGGCCTCGATGTCGGTGCGGGCGTCCGGTGGCGGGCTGGAGGCGGCAGCAGTGCATGACTACGGCCGTTGCCTGGCCGCGCACGTGCGCCTTGAGGAACGCGAGTGCTTCGACGCACTGCAGGAAGCGGCCGGGGTCGCATCGGGCTGAGCGTCATGCAGGGCCTGCGGCCCGGCATGCGCCCACTGGTTACTTGCCGGCTTCGGTGATGATGAAGCTGCCGAACGATACGCCCAGCGTGCGGCCGGTGCCCTTTCCGGCCAGGGCGAGCGAGATCGAGCCCTTGGTCACGACCTGCGCCTTGCTGGCTACGCCACCGCCGGCGTTCGCTTCGGCGGTGGCGTAGCCGCCGATCAGGTCCTTGATGTCCAGCACGGGCGAGAACTTGCCGATGCCGTCGACGATCTTGGAACTGCCGAAGGTCAGGCCGCCGCCCTTCGATTCGATGGCGATCTTCATCGACTGGTCGTTGTCGCAGCTGATCGTCCCGTTGCCGGATGAGCGTTTGTAGAACGCGCCACCGCCCTCCATGTCGTACTTGAGGGTGCAGTGGATGTCCCTGGCATGGGCGGGCGCGGCCAGCAGCAGGCAGGCGGCGACGGCGGTCAAGAAACGCATGGGGACACCTTTCGGTGGGATCGGGCAGGACAGGCAGCGGCCGGGTCAGTCGCGGAAATAGGGTTCCACCGCACCCTTGACCTTGATTGTCATCGGCTGTCCGCGGCGGTCGAGCGCGCGGCCGGCCGCGACGCGGACCCA